>BNJU01003616.1_pt1 | contig 190398 bp, 199 predicted proteins | sample 8539281 | NCBI WGS metagenome assembly BNJU01 (sample SAMD00202456, study PRJDB9452) | human saliva metagenome | isolation source: human saliva | place: Japan | reverse complement strand
CTGGATGCGGACAACACTATGTCTACCGGTATGGGTGGATTCAGATGTCCCAGTTGTGTGCAGTGAGTGCAATAATAAAGATATCCAGCAGAGCACCAGGTTCCGCACTTCTGAAAGAGTATCGTGTATGATGGTGATGGTAAACAGCCAGAGAAAGAAAGAACTGCAGGTCGAGGAATTGAAAATGACGAGGTGCACCCGTTGTCATCTGCGGATCAGAAACGCCACAGCGTGACGATTAACGCACTTATGGAAGTCGTGTAATTGTCTGCGGTTCAAAGCCTCGTAACCGCACGACGGAGAGTGCGCCTTTCGAAAGAACTGAAAAGCAATTGAAGCCGAATAAGATGGGTCTTTCAAATGTAACTACTTCTGGATCCTGGAACTTCGTCCTGGGTTCATGGACCATTTCCAGGAAGTCTCAAAGCAGAAAGCATAACGAACTGGAGCAAAGATGTCATCAGTGCGGTGAGATGGACCGATTAGTGAGAAACAGCGTCGCCTCTTCTTGGGAACTGTGAAGCTTATAGAGGCGATATTCTTCGTCTACCTTCGTCTACCGTATAACACCACCACGATGAGTTCTTCAAGATTAGTACGAGGAAAGGTACAATTTCAGTTGTCACTGATTCGTAGCACTGATAAGCTGGCGATGTTCTTCACGGCTGTCAACAATATGATTGATCGCAAGGACAAATCATGAGAAGGACAAGGGATTTTCTTGACCAGAGCAACCTAAGAAGGTCACAGGTAAAGATGCGTGGAACCTTTCAGACATTCACTGCTTTGAAGCAAGGCGAACGTATGTTGTTCTTACGCAGCGAGGCGCAGTCTTCAGTATCTTCGACAGAAGTGGATATAACAATGAAAGCAGCACGCTGTCGGCGATGAAGCAAAACCCTGCGTAAGTCATGCTTCAGCTACATGACGATGGGTGCAGTCTCCTCGGAGGAAGATTCAGTGGCCAGGGAGGAAACGGTCGACGATGCAGAGCCTTCATAATGGAATGATGGTTAAGTTCCGCAAGCTGAAGAGCACATCAACAAGTGCTATCATTATGAGTTACGACAAGTTTGTCCAGATCATGCAACATAGACTTTTCTAGAAGAGGACTGTGCTAAAAGACAACAGTCAAGAAAACAAACCAGTCCGAGACTAAAGTAATTAACACAACTGAGAGAACCACCGAGACCTCTTCACTGGGACCTGCAACTTTTGAGTCGTCAGACGGAAGTGACGAACAGCACACAGCCAGAAGATTTCATTCACTGAGTCGTGCCAGTTCGGATGAATGAGGCACGACTCATTTCCTCTATATCACATATCGTATCATATCATGTCGCTATATCGTATTATCATAATCTATATCACATGTTCATATCGTCAAAGATAACGAAAATCCACATGCCCAATTTTTAGAAAAACATGGAAAGTATGACTTTTGAAAATAAATTTTTAGACACCGTCCTACAATCACTACAATCCTACTGAAGTGAAATTCTTTTCAAACCTATATAATATACATATATACCTCATAAAATCAAATAGTTTATATTATTATTATGAAAATAGGATGTGTTATTTGTTGTAGGATTGGCAAGGACGATTGTAGGAAATAGGATTTTTCGTGTTTTCTCTATTTTGGATTCGTCGTCCTACAAAATATAGTGCTTTTACGTGGGATTGTGAGGACGACAAAATGGAGTGAAATAATAAAACTTTTTGGTGATAAAAATTTTGTTATCTCGTTGATAATCTGTAACTGCGTTAATTAAGTTTAATTTTGCTTAGGAATGTGGGACGGTAGGACGGCTACTAAAAAGGATATGGAGAGAGATGGTCTGCGAAACGGTTGGCCCACAATTCAAATTGAGACAGTACCTTTAAGAGTATATCATTGCACATACAGAAAGATACCTACACTGGTGGTGTCAAGATTCCCAAGCACCACGAGACCTATACTGCTTCTGCGTGTGGAGAAGTATGACAAAGCAACGCAGCAATCAGCCTGATGTTGTAAAATGGCAACCTCCGTATTCGCTCACCACAGCGCATAGGGCTGGGTGTTATCGCATAGCCCTTGGAAAGATCCACTGTATTACAATTACCTGTCTCCATGTGCAACAATAAAGGAGAAGCTCAGATACGGAAGGATGTTCCAATTTCGAGACTCCGTCGTATTTTGTTGAAGAATGAAGTTCCTACAGTCGACAGAAGAGAAACCTCGATGTCATCTGACTTCATTCGTAGCTATCAATTAAGTCCTATATCTTCAGATGCATTGTAAAAATTACTATCCTTCCGAAACCGTCTCAGACTGAAGGTTCATGAAGTATCAGTTGCATGTAGTTTAATATTTTTAATGCGTACGAAACTATCAGTGTCACTCAAATGTTTTATAATATCTTCGAATTTCTCTGCACAATTTAAGTGAGTCTTGTGACCCATGACGAGAAATGGACAGAGGAAAAAGAGAAGTATGAGTTCATTTGCAGACACATTCTCGTATATCCACAACTTGCGGCAATGAGTCAGGTAATTATTGGAACTGCGATAAAACAATAATTGTAGACACGCCGACGAGGAAACCCATAGGACCTACTCAATAGAGAGAGTGCTATTATTACAATCAAAAGACCTCACGATGGGAAAAGTCCATAACATCGGCGCTGCAGTATTTCACGCTGAGTTCAGATCTCTTTCAGGTGCAGACTCTGCAAAACCTCATAAAGGTAAGTGTAAAAATGCTTACAGACCCACTTTTGTAAGTCTTTTGCCTACACCTTATTATATAGTAAATTCGCATCAAAAGAATATTGATGAAAAATTACAGTCTCTACTTGTCTCAGGAAAGCCTTATTTATCACCGTTGACGGCTTCCGACAGGCTATGCTTGCAACCTTTCCACTCAATGGTAAGACCTGAAAGACCGAGGTTAGAGGTCTGCATTTTGGCATGACGAAAAGACGAAATGTCTTGCTTACCTAATACCCATAGTTGGTATCAGCGAGGTCACATCTTGCTCTCTTGGATATTCAGAAGGTGAATCAAGAAAACACCAGCTCCTATTACACTTACAGATGAGTTCAGTGATGAGAGCTTCTGATAACAGTATTGCTTATCATCGATAGTGTTCAGGTACTGTTATGTCTGACTCGTATTATTGCTTCTCAAGTAAAGCAGCTTCAGTCGAGACCTCCTTGCAGCAAGCTAATGCAAATATCTTGTCACTTCTTCATATTAATTCACCAGGAGGTGAAGCGTGGTACCTCGATCGTCTGAGGCAAACTCTGCTAATTGCAGAAACCTATCCTCACCTTCTATGAGCAGATGTGTTGTTCAGCTGGATATTACATCGGATGCCACGGTCAGCGCATCTACGCTATGACACAGAATGACTATGTAGGTTGCATCGGCACGATGTGCAGCTTCTATGATTTTGAAGAATACTTTGCTAAGCTTGGTATTAAGAAGGTCGAAGCAAAAGCAACTAAGTCTGACTTGAAGAACAAAGTCTTCGATGATCTTCGTAAAGGTAATGATGAGCAATTTGTGAAAGACATTCTCGACCCTATGAATGTACAGTTCTTAGATGAGGTTCGTTCACAGCGTAGTAAGATAGCTGACCTTCCTGAGGATACACCTGTTTTGCGTGGTGAAACCTTCTACACGCCTCAGGCTGTGGAACTCGGTCTAACGGATGGTTGTAAGACTATGGTAGAAGCAATCGTTGAAACGTCTACGATGGGTCGTGAATATACTGAGGCAAAGAAACTTCAAACTGCCGTTTATAACATATAAATGTATTATTTTTAATTTTTAGTTACATTATGAATTTAAAAAGAAAAATTAACAAGTGTCATCGAACTTCTTGGATTTAAGCAAGTTTGAAGACAAGAATCCGTCATCAGGATGAATTCAACTCACTCGTGGCTGAGTATCAGAAGAAGTACCGAGTACGCTTGCTGATGACATCGCTTCGGAAAAAGCTGCACAGAAGACAGCTCAACAGGCGGATGAGTTTCAGAAGATGCTGAACACCATTCAGTCCAGTTCTGAATGGTGGTGAACCTTCAGCAACAGCTGATGATGCTGAGTGGTCCAGCAACCTGCAACGAAACGCTACTCTTGAGGTGATTCTTGAGGTGTTAAGGGGTATGCGCGCTGACATTCAGGCAATGGGTTCCAAACCTGCTGATCAGCCAACCAGACTATTAACACTGTTACTCCTGAGTGTAATGGCTTCGGTAATACTCAGACTTTCTGTTCAGATGGGACATTCGCACTGTTCTCAATGAAGAATCGTTGGAACAAAATATAGCTAATCCACGAGCAACATAGCTCTTCCTGGGGTTGACGAACAGGCAGATGGTGCCTTCTGCAAAGGAGGCTTACCAATTTTGCAAAGTCACTCAAAACCGTTATCAGTACCTTCAACAGAATAAGATGCAGTGCTGCATGCCGACAAAGGTACTTATGCAACCAGTACGATGGTGTTGACAATGCTGGTCTTGGCGATCGGTTCGTAGTTCTTCGTCGGGATACTCATCGCACGTGTTCTACAGAAGTGCGTGACCTTACCCAGTTCTTCCCAGTAGCTTACGGCTATCAGGACCGTGGTCTTGTTTTCAATGCATTCTTTGATGAGGTTTCTCAGGCTTACCAGTCTGGTGAGGTCTTCAAGGGTGGCATGAAAATTGAGAAACCACATGGGTTATGTGAGATGACGCCATGATCAAGATGGGTGGGGTCCAATGAAGGTTGACGCACGTACATTGGCTACCTCAACAAGGAGGGTTCTGACCCTATCAAGTGGACAATGATTGAGTATCAGCTGTTAAATACGCTCCGTGCTGCACAGGTTGAGCAGAATAAGCGACGTATGCGTGGTATCTACGTGAAGCCTGATAAGGGTGTTGCTAGGTGCTACCTCAATGCTGCAACAGATGGTTCTCTACACCTTGCTGCGCTATGTACGCCAGTACGATCTCAAAAGCCACACAATGAGTGCATACCGCACCACACAGGCAACCTTCTCCCTGCTGTTCAGGGGTTCATTGCTGACGTTCGATGCTTCAATCACTGAGACATGGACCTCAGACAACCAGTGGTTATCTGAATAGAATCACCAGAGCTTGGTGGTTAAGAATATCCGCTCTACCTATGGTAAGGACTCAGACTTCACTGGACCTATGGGTGCTTTGAGGCGTGTTACGAGACACCACGATGCGCATCATCTGGTTGCCTTATCTTGGTCAGACGCCATTCATGATGCTCACGAACCAGGCAATATCAGTTCGCAGAATGTGCCGGGTGGGATGCTCTCTGCTGAAGATGCAGGAGCAAATGGAGAATGTTCGTGTAACTTGGGTGTGTGGAAGAGGGCTGCCTAGCTTCATTTCACGGGTCGTCGTTTCGCCAGTAAAGGAGGAGATGGACGATAACAACTACGTGGCAACAGATCTTTATCAGCCTCTTTGCAGCTACAATCACCGATAAGGTGGATGGTAACAATGAGTTCACGGCAAATCACGACAGCACCACAGCACGGGCGACAATCACAGACATCGCAGAATGCGAAGGCTGGTGTAGCTTACTGTATTGAGTGCGGTGACAAGACTCAGTTGACCAAAAGATTGCCAAGTCGAAATTCGACCAGCATCACCGCAGCCTTCACCGCTACAACTGATAGAGACTACATCATGGTAATCCTCAGTAGCGATGGTAAAATTCCGTGAGTTGGGCGTTGTGTCGGTGGCAGACGCACTATCAACAAGGAATTGCGAGCCTAACGTGCCAGGTGCTCGATAGATGAATGTCTAAGGAACTGAGTGTTAAGCCATGGATGAAAAAACCTCGGTAACGGCTTAATTCCTCAGTTCCTTTCTTTAATCAACAATTATCATTAATAGAAATAAAAATGAAAAGAACTAATATTCAGAAACCTATCGTGCGTATAGTCTATAGAAAGGATTTAATTACGCAAATCGTCAGTCACGCAATATGTTCCTTGGCTACGTTTGCGATTTTTGGCATCTTCATGCTCGTGCAGCTTTGCTTGACCACTCTCTCGAGTGCTGCTGCTGGTTCAGGTCTCACCTTCGCCTCAATGGCATTGCTCGGTCACGTCGACGATGTGTCTGATAGAGATACACACGGTAGTGCTATCTCTTACATCGTTTATCTCATTGCACTCGACCAAATCGACCGCACAAGGAGTTTCCACAACCTAACGCTAACCGTGAGGTTGCGCCTGTTCCTTGAAACCGGGATGATACTTTACTCATTACTTCGAGGCGCACGACATTTTCCAGCCTTCACTGGTACCACGGAGAAGGGCGACATCACCACACAGGCGAGAATCGGCTTGAATGGTAATGGGTGGGAGCTCGTGCGAACTCTCTATAACTTCATTGAAGTACAGCGGTGTTAAGTTTATCGCTCTTTATAAGCACATTAAGAAGAAGAGTGGTACATCGTTGGTGAACTCGGCGTCAATCATCCTCTCTAATACAGAGACCAAGGACGATAAGGACGGTCGTTACACCGCCACTTACCTTCCAGCGCAGCTCTGTTGTTGACCTTCACTGATTTACTGGCAATCAGCACGTTGCGCTAACTGCGCTCGCTCAGAAAGTTGCGACTTAGATGCTAGCATCACAGCTGGTGGCAAGCCACTTACACCGTTCCTAACGATCGGCGACCGGCTGCCGCCATTGGCTTCACCATCGGTGGTCTTAGCAAGAGCGATAAGGGTGAGATACATCACACTCGTTGGTGCGGGTACTGATCAAGCACTGCTACCATCGCCAGACGGTCCTACGCCCTTCACGTACTCGAGAGGGTGCTGCGTGGACTGCGAAGACCAGCGTCTATCGCGCTTCCGTGTTCTTCGGCTACCACAACACTTGTCGGAAGGGTTTCAAGGACTGAAAGCTAACCATTCACCTCCTGACACGGGAGGGGTGTACTACCATTTACTTTTAAAGTATGTACAGCGCAAAGAGAGATGTGACGCACTTCCACAAGGTTAGGTAAGCCCAACTGGTAAGTGGAAGCTTGACCTTCTACCCTGCTGCACGATAAGGCACCACACACCTCTTTTATCGAGTTTCACGCGCTTCGATACCTCTCCTTGACGGAGGAAGATCACTGAGGAGATACTCTTCCTGCTTCTCGACCATTGTAGGCACGACGAAATCATGCAAACAGACGTGAGTTTTGCAAGACAATACCAGCTAACAGGGATAACTGAACCACTCAAACAAAGCCAACAACTCTTCACAACCCCGTTGTAGTAGGATCCTGAAACACTCAGCAAAATAAAGCCAGACGGCGGTAACGTAGGAGATCCCTGAAACACTCAACAACCAAGAAATGAAAGCTCGAACGCTGACGGTAGCAATCAAGAGATCTAAGTACTCAACAACAAAATGAAAGCCAGACGCTGACTGGTGGCAATAGGAATCCTAAACACTCTTAAAAGAGAGTAAGCAGACACAGCAGTAGCAATAAAGTCCTGAAACACTCAACAACAAAAGTAAGCCAGGACGCTGACGGTGTATGAGAATCTGGAAACGCTCAACAGCAATGGAGATTGACCCGGACACTGATGACGGTGGAGGTGACGGGGCCATCGGAAGCGAAGATTAAATCGAAGGAAGGATCTGGGAATAACAAATCGACTGCGTCTTGACAGAAAATCTCCATCAGGAAAATAAGGACAGCTTCTTCGAGAAGGACGAAAGCAACTCCAAGAAAGAAGAGTAGCGAAAGAATGAGACTGGGAAAATCTTGCTGATGCGGACAGTGCAGATGGCAACCGTCATCTATAACGACCGCATCAACACTGACGACAGATGAAGCAGCTCGACGAATTGCTGGAGACAAAGCCAACCGCACAGAGCCGTAGCAGAAAAATGGCAGAACTGCGCATCCGCAATCTTCAAGCATTTGCCGAGCTGCAATCTTTCAACGACACAGGTAAGTTCCTCTGCAAGCATCCCGATACTCTTCGGACGCTCGAGATAGCCCAGCTCATCAGTTGCTCCGCACCGACCAGCCGAGTTCCTCCGCCAGCACAAGAATGTTCTCGACAACATCAAGCGTTATAAGTCGTTCGTTAAAGCGCAAGGATCGTAAAGAGAAAAAGAGGCTGATAAGCGGAACCTCCAAACAGTATCAGAGAAAAGGAGCGACTGTTCAGAATGGTTTCTTGAACAACAGCAGGAACAGAAATCAAAGCATAGCTTTCGATCATCCAAAGCATAGCTCGATCGTCAAAGCATAGCTTTCTATCATCAAAAGCATAGCTTTATATAAATCTATTTATTAACCCTTAAAATCAATGTATTATGTCAGTAAAATTTAAGATTTACCAAGACGTTCGCACAAAGAGTAAAGACCAAAAGGCAAGTTCTATGCTCGTGCCGTTGTCAGTGATATTTGCCGACCTCGAGTCTATCTCTAAGGAGATTGAGGAAAACACCTCTGCCAAGCAGGCGGATGTCTACGCAGTTCTGCGTGAACTCGTCAACGTAATGGCTCGCCACATGCGTAATGGCGACCGAGTAGTCCTCGACGGCTTCGGCTCGTTCAAGGTTGGCTTGAAAACCAAGCCTGCCGATTCGGTTGAGAAGTTCAACGTTGCCAAGAACATCGTTGGCACTCGCATCAACTTCCAACCAGAGACCCATTGGAAGGCTGGCGACATCGGGCGCACACGTGCTTTCCTCACGGGTATCGACTTCAAGCCCTACGAGGTGAAGAAGAGCGACAATGTTGGTAAGATAAGCCACAAAACAGAAAGTAATCCCAGCGGTCCAACCGTAGACCCAGACTATCATCCATAAGGATGATCATTGACTTTCTAATCTTCTAGCCATCCCCTGCCTCACGCTGTGAAGCAGGAGTTTCTTATAAAAATAACGCGTCACGCAAAAGTATTTGCGTTCGCACGTATTCAAAACGAGATGCTTATCTTTGCAGTGCTAAAGAATGATAGTAGACTATCCCGGAGAGCATCGGTCATTGCTCAACGTTTTCGATTGGGCATTTTTATGCTCATAAAGATATTGGCGGTTGCCATTCCGTAGAATTTTCAAAGCCCTTCGGGTAGAGACATCATTCTTTAAGCAGCGGGATGTGCAGCCGCTTCTCTGTGTCTCTGCCACGGCAGTTCCGTGGATGCTTAAAGAATGATGCAATATGCAACCAACAACCCTCCGCACAGCGCGCAGTGATCGTTCACGCTCAAGGATTGGGCAAGCGAAAAGCGCAATAAGTTTTCACAGTGGTTTAATGGCGAGTCAGCTACTTTCTCACGTCTATGCGGTGAGCGTTTCACGCATAAGGAAGTCTGCTACGCTCATCTGTTCCTCGTAGTTCTCTTGGCTGCCTGCTGCGTAGCTGAATGGTTGGAAGGAGGTGCGCTATGACTATTGCCCTCACCCTTACGCCATCGGTAGCCTACGGCACGAGTGCGCGCAGCGTGGAACCAATTCAGGCAGCACCCACCGACACGGCAGCCATCGACAATTTGATCTCGAAAGCACTCGAGACAATATAACGGCATCCTCGAAACGTTGCCGTCTGAAGATATAATTTTTTAGCATTTCTCAAATCAGGGAGCAGTTTGCCGTGAGGCACGCTGCTTCTTTTTCCTGATGTCAAGAAAAAGGTCGGAGCATTTCTGCCCCGACCTACCATTGGAAGTCTGCTGTCAAACAATAACTATACAACGGCTATAAGTCGCCTGCCTATCTCATGCAGTCCCTCTGCGATGCGCTCACGTTTGCTGTGCATTGCCTTCTTGATACCATTGGCATGGTGGCTCCAGCTGCCGTTCGTTCACGCCTGATGCACGCGATATGGCTGCAAGGCTGGCATACTGCTCACATGAACGGATAAGGGCGGCCGTGTCAAGGTGATAGTCAAACGTATAGTCGCCATCACGCAACCATTGCGGAACATCATCGCCATCAGCTACCATACCCTCTACATGAAAAAGCGCAGCGTTTCGTATATTTCTTTCATCAGTTCGTCGTAAGTCTTAGCTGTAAGCACCACAGCACCCGGCACATTATCTCAAAAGGCTCGCACCAAAATTATGATCGTACCATTCAATATTTACTCTTATCTGTTCCATAATTCTTGTTGTTAGGATGATTGTTTGTTTATTTAGGAAAGGGAGGGTGGCTATTTCCACCCTGCCTGCTTCAGAATACTGTTTAATAAGAATTGACTCAAATCTTCGTTCATGTGACCCCTTATCATTACCTTTCCAGACTTGTCAGGGGTGCTTAAACTGTCGATGGTCGCCTTTTTGTTGTAAGATGTATCCATCCGTCGGCTTCGAGCATCTTGATGACTTCCTCACTTTATACCTTTTCATTTGCTGTATATTGTTATTGTTTGACAATACAAAGGTAGTAATAATATACTATTATCCAAATAAAAGCAGGATAAAAAGTATTAGTTTTAATACTTTTAACTTTCCCCTAACGAAAAACTTTGTCTTTTGCCGTTTTTCCTGATATTCCTATCTTTGCGTTATGGATAAAGAAGTTCAGGAAGTTCTTAACAAAATCGCAATGCTCGTGAACGTCACGGAGGATATGCGTGCTATCCTTAACAAGCTCGTTGAGCTGGCAAAGGATGGCAGCTCCGAAGCCGTGAAGGAACTGCGTGAGATTATACAGCAGGCAAAGGAGGAGCAGCTGCGCAAAGACCTGTTTGGCGTATGACACAACTTGACCGTATCGAACAGATACACCTCGACTTAATATCGCAATTCTTTGCTACTGGCAAATGCGAAGCTATTCCCAAAGAGCTACAGAAGTTCTTGGAGCAATTGCAGTGGGCAATGGAAATCTACGAACACGAACGCAGCATCACTCGTGCTGCTCGTAAGTTGCAACAGCGCATCAATGCTAACCAAGGTATCAAGATAGAGCAGCGCACGTGTATGGCTCGGCTCTATGAAGCTATCAACTACTTTCAGGTTGATAACAATGTGCCTATCAAGATATGGGAGAATCAGTATGCTAACCAGTTTGAGAACCTTGCTAAGATGTGTGCTTTGGCTGGTGACTATAAGACACAAGGCAAGTGCTATGAACGTGCGCTGGAGTGTCGTCGTCGTGCGTCTGAAATCTCCGAAGCTGATAGAGACCTTGGTGTTACATTCCTTATCACACCAAACATCACAGCTGAGGAACTTGGCTTCTCGAAGAAGAGTCTCAAGGACATTGCAGCGAAACACAACGAAGGTTTTTATGTTACGCTTATCGATTCTCTTCCTGTTGAGAACAAGGAGAAGAAACGTCTGCTGCGTGATGCTGACATACAAGATGCTGAAATAGTGGAGGAGATACAAAATGATTGACGAACACCTAACACCCAATACTCAACAGCCAACAGCCGACTTTGAGCACTACTATATGAACCGTGTGCAGCTGTTGGCTAACATCATCGACCCGAATATGCTCTATGCAGAATGGGCTCGTGCAACTGGTAAGACGGAGGGCGTTATCGTTCCTCGTCTTATCCGTGTTACGAATGATATGCCTGGTGAGCTTTCGTTCCTTGTGCATAAGACTTATGTTGCGCTGATGACGAACGTCTGGCCTAACATTCAGGCTTCGTTCTCTCGTCCTGTCATCGTGAACGGTAAACAACGAGCAATGTTGGAGTATGGCATCGATTATGTGGTGGGCGAAGCAAAGCTACCTTCACACTTCCGTCGACCACGCTACCCTATTGCCTACGCTAAACACTCGGTCATCTTCCGCAATGGTGCACACCTCCAGTTGGTATCTTCTGATCAGCCTGAGAGTGTCGCTGGTCGTAATGCCGTCCACGCTTTCGTCGAGGAGATGAAGCACAACAGCGGTGAGAAATCTAAAGTCACGACTCTTCCCTTCCCTCCGTGGTGGTTCAGCTGACATCCGTCGCTCTGCTTACTATGAAGGTGTGACAGGTGTGAGCGATACGGCACGTGTCGACCTTGGTGAGGACGATTGGTTTGAGGAATACGAAAACAAGATGGACCGACAGCTCATTGAGGAGATAGCCAGTGTTTCACTTGCTATCAATCAGTCGCTCTATAAGCAGTTTATGCTTCAGCAGGACCTTCGCAACACGAAGAACCCAGTCACAATGGAGAAAGATAAGACTGGAAAATGAACGCCTTAACGCTTTTGTTGCCCGATGGAAACCACGCTTGGCGGATATGCGAAGGAACGCAATCTACTATATCCGTGCTTCATCATTCTGCAATAAGGACATCTTGGGTCCTAAGTTCTTCAAGACCCAGCTCGACACGCTCGATATGGATGAGTTCTTGACGGCTATCTGTGCTATTCGACATAAGGAGGTGACTAACAAGTTCTTTACCACCTACGACCACGAGCGACACCAGTTCAAAGATAGCTATATCTATGACCAGATACTGAAACTAAACCTCAAGGACCACTTCACCCTCACCGCTCGCTATCTTCGCCACTACGATAAGCGTGAACCGCTCTACATTGGGTATGACCCTGGAAACTTTCAATCGCTCATCGTTGGACAGAAAAAAGACTATGGTAGTCGCTTTGACATCATCAAGGAGTTTTGGGCTTACATACCCGACGACCAGCAAAACCTTGCACAGCAGGTGTATTCTTTCTTTGGTACTGATGCCGTGAATAAGGTTATACATCTCTATCCTGACCGTGCAGGTAACAAGACACGTGAGGAATTAGAGCAGATAACTACTGACTCGCTAACGATGAAGGCAGCCTTAGAGAGTTACGGCTTTTTCCGTTATCCTCTACAACGATGGGTGCACCTGTTATTTACCACTGGCAACAGTTCCGTCTTTGTCAGTTGCTCTTTGGTGAGAAGATTCCTTCACTTCCGAAGGTGCGTATGATGAAAATGAATGTCCAAACTCTTTGCAGTGCTATCCTGATCAGTCCGATTGAAGAAAACAAATGGCAAAATAGAACTCGATAAAGCTTCAGAGAAGAAGGAGGAACTGAAAAGAAGACCAGGACTAACAACACAGCTTCCAAGTGCAATGATTTACCTTTTATACGGTCTTTATTCCGACCTAATCAAGAAGGAATTAAGCAGTTATCCTGATGATTTGCCCGAAAATCTTACTATTTAACGGCTAATAATGGGTTAAAACGAAAACAAAACGTACTTGAAAATAGGCAATAATGAGGGGTGTTTTACATCGGTGAAAAATCTTACTTTGCTGTGTTTCAATGGTTTGCGTTCTGAAAAATCAAAAAAATAAAACAAACGACGGCGGTGTTACGCCCCCGCTGAAAGTCGGTAAATCGGTGCAAAAATCCAAAAAGTCGGGAAATATGACAGGAAGGGGGCAAAATCGTCCTTTGTTCCCACAGCGATTTTCAGTAATTTCGCACGTAATGGAGAAGACGATTGAAATGACTGCATCGAAGCGATGCAATGGGCAAGGGAGATGAGTAAGATACCACAAGGTGACTTCACTATCTGCTTCTTTCCTTACGCTCGCATACAGGGTATGGCAGGTGAGACAGATGATAGTTAAGGAACATTGCAAGTGGCGCACGCAACTACCGCAAGACTGCTTTCAAAGTAGATGCCGAGAACTTCTTTCTTTTTCGAGGACCAAGAGGGAAACCCCAGAGATGCTATCGTATCCTCATCAGATATATGGGGTTCCTACAAGACGGATATAAACTACATAAGATAAATTGGTTGACAGATAGTATTGAACTGCACGGCAACGCTGGACTCTACGTCATGGACGGCAATACCTTCTCCTTTCAGATTGGAGAAGGGAGAGAGCTATCGACAAGCCCAGGGCTACTCGTACCACAGGGTAGACAGACTTGCCTACATGAACACCAGTGGATGAGTGTGAATGGATACCAGGTATGTATGCGTGGTATGAACAACGCACTGTGCGAAGAGGTAACGATGGAGATAAAGCAGAACCGCCTGCTGCCTCGCTTGTATAGCAAGGAGATTAAGATGCTGTATGGTAACGGACCTTGTGCCTATATGCAAACAGTAGAAGGTGGTAAGCTACGACGTGAGTACACCGCACTGCCTGCGTGGGATGAATGGTTAAACTCTTGGCAAGAGCGTGGTATGGAAACATCTGCACAGGAGTTTGCTAAGACCTGCATCAAGAACTACTACTGGTTCGGTGATTACTTCGTTAAGTGGCGGTTCTCACGTGGTAAGCGTATTGGTATGTTGCCAGTAGCTGGATTGGAACCATTAGAGAATAAACACTGCCGTCTTGCTACCACTCGTAAGGATGTAGCCTACGATCAGATTAATTATGGCGACTTCAACAACATAGCTGTAGGACGCTGGACATACGGATTGGGCAATTACAAGATATATCCCTAAATTCTCCTTGTCGGAGGTTGACAACTATCTCTTCGCTGCTGTGTCACACCACAGAGAAAAATCAGTCGATGAGTTCTACGGTGTGAACGAAACCCACCAAGGCGCACGTCCGTATATTCAAGGCAGCAATAAAACCGCCTCCTACATTAACTCCTTCCTGCGTAATTCCCTTGCAGCGAAAATACACATCATCATCCCTAATGCGTGGGTGTCAAGCAAGCGCAATCAGCTAATGAAGCTATGCGAGGAGAATAAGATTCGTTCGTCTAAGAAGCAAGACTTGGTTAAGTATAACGGTATCAATATCGGTACTGAATATCGCGAATCGTTGCTTGTAGCGTATATGCGATTAGAGCTGCGTAAGATAGGCGACTATCTGAGTGGTGCCGACAACCAGGGCAAGGCCTACTCTTCTATTTCCTTTATGGATAGCTCTGGCAACGAACAGCAGTGGAGAATCGAGACGATCGACCTTAAGTATAAGGAATATATCGAATCTTTGATTTCTTACGATAAGCGAGCTGAAGAAGCCTTACTGTCAAGCGTTGGTTTGGACGCTTCTATCACAGCGGTTAGCAAGGATGGTGTTATCAGCAAGTCAGGTTCTGACGCATACTATAACTACCTTATCTATATAATGTCGCTCACACCAGAGGACGAGATATGCGCAGAGCCGTTTAATCTCGCTCTTCGCTTGAACTTCCCTGACCTCTATAAGCAGGGCTATCGCATAGGCTTTTATCGTGAGGTTCCTCAACGACAGGAAGACGTCGCACCGAAAGACAGACTAAATCAGCAGCAGTCATGAATATACTCGTAGACATTTTCAAGAACTTCTCCACCTTCAGCCTTTATGCACCTGGAGTGGAAACAAATATGGACCTGAACGATTTGCGTTCGTCTGGTCTTACCGCTCGCAAGCGCATCGAAACCGTAATCAGTCGTGCTGTGTTTGATGAGCTTTTAAAGGAGAAAGAAAACTCTCCTCTTATGGAGGCTTTGCGTGCTGCCATGGCAAACATGACCATGGCAAATCAAATCATCTTTGATTGCATTAATCGAAGGAAGAGCGAGGTCAATGTGTATAAGTATGAGCTGGAAGCAATGAAGCGTTCCTACATGGAAAACTACTGCAACGCTATCGATACGCTTGTACAGCTATTGTCTGAACCTACTGAAGGTGAGATTGCAGAACTCTGGCGCAAAACACCTTACTACCCTATCTTAGAACGATGCGAAATAAAGACCATGGATCAGATGGATTCAATCTATCCTATCGATGCATCTTATCTTTACTTCTTCAGAACCGTTCCCTTGCAGAAGGAAACGCTCGATGAAGTTATGTCGATTTACTTCGAGAAACTTACAGATGATAATCGTGAACGCATCCGTCCTATCTTATTGCTTGCCTTGGTGAAGAAGACCATTGCAAAATCGCTCCGTAGGTTTGATATCCTCGAGTTTCCTTCTACCATTCGAAACCTCTTCGATGAAAGTCACGCATCACGCTACTGGTAAGGACAGATCCAGTGCTATTTTTGCACTTGCCGACCGCCTCGATCGTGAAAGCAGATGAACTCCTCTCTAATGCAGATACACTACTCTCTTCTGAGACTGTTTCAGACTTCTGCTCTAATTCAGCGTACAACAACCCTGATGATAATATCATAATGTTGCCATAATGAAGGATATCGAACTTGTATATAAAGGTGAAATACACAGCATTCCTAACCGTTGGGATGCGATGGACGACCGCCAGTATATCCGACTTGTTGGCGACTTCCTTCGTATGGCAGCTGGCGAACTATCCGCAGGAGAGGTTCGGATTAATTGGCTGTGCGATATAATGGGCTGGAACAAACGCAAGTTCCATTCAGAGGAACAGATCGCTAACCTCGTCGCCATCTCTGAGCAGCTAACATTTATGTTTCAGATAAACTATCCTGATAACAATAGCGTCTTGGATGGTGTCGACGAGGGTACCTACGAGTTATGTCGTCGTGTTGATCCTTATCGCTTGAATATACCACTTGCACGTGTATTGCGCAGGCTCGACTATCAATACGTTGTCGACCTCTGTTTCTGTGCGCAGCTCATTCCTTCTGTTCGGATTGGCGAGCGTTCTTATCCTGGATATCGAATTGAGACGAGCTTCGGAACACTTACCTGCTCGCTAACTGCCCTTCAGTACGTCGAGGCGCAGGGGCTTATCGAACGAGGTGAGGAATCGTTGCCTTTGCTCGCTGCAATCTTATACTATCCAGAGAAAGAGTATAATTCTGAACGTGCACACGAATTAGCTAACGATTTCGCTAAACTTCCACTCGAAACACTTACAGCTATATCGTTTAATTTTCAGGCATTTAACAATTTTCTATTCAATAAAACTTCATTCTCTCTGTTGTCTAAGTTCGCTCATAAACCCAAAGCAACCTATCACCACCGATGCCTCTGATGCACTCTACGACCTTTCCAAGGAGGGGCTTGGAAATGCAAAACAGATAGAGCAGATGAACGTACTTACTTATCTGAAGGTGCTGCGCAAGAAGACCATCGATGCGGTTAAAGATATGAAAGGCTTTGGCTGGGATAAATTAAAAATCAGTGAGGAGGTGGGGTTGCCTATCTCTGTAATCGACCAAATAATATAAGCTATGTATAATAAAAGAGTTTGGCTCAATAAGCCCGAGTCTCCATCAACAGGCAATGTTACTCTGTTTTGATGGTAATACCACCTAGCATGGTGAGACGATGCGAAACACATTCTTACAAGTGTCTGATTGTAATTGGGCTATCAGATTGCATAAAACAGAAGATGATAGCACTACGGATTTTATCGACAAACTAAAACTGTTGAGAGATGAAGTAGATAGTTTTATTTCATATTTGGAAGAAAATAAATAGAAGTATGATTAAAGACCAGTTCCTCTATTTCGCACAATACCCAGCAAAAGAGGGTGTTCGTGCTATACTTACCAATGGTGCGAGCGACTTTCCTGGTTATAATGACCTTGCGGAGTCTCTTGATAAACTTCCCAATGTGTCGCGACTCCCTGAGATAGCCAACTATGTCTATGGTCAGTCTTTCGAAGAATTAAAACAGCGTATCGATAAGTTAGTGGGTTCTTTCCTGTTCGTGGACTATGGCGAACTAAATATGTCATCGGATGGACGTAATTCTTATCAGATCACCCAGCGCATCGCTATCACGGTGGCAATGAAGATGCCGAACCGTGCTGACGCTGCTGAGTATATGCTTTCCTCCGACTCTACACTTCGCCTGCTCTCTAAGATTCACGCTTGGATGATTGCCGATGCTGAAGAAGGCGACCTTGATTGGATATCTCGAGGCGAGCTCGATAAAGTAGAGATGGTTCCTTTTGTCGCTACAGAACTCTCCTCTGTCGGATGGACCTTAATGCTCAATTGCATTTGACGCCTGACACGCTCGGAACTCACCTTCTTAGTAGGGTCCTTTGCAAAAACAAGTCTGATAACTTAACTTTGCAACGGTTAGTAATATTTAATTGTCTTTTTAATGTTAATAGTTATTTAGGTTAAGATTGTTTTTGGATGACGGGCTAACGCAGTGATGCGTTAGCCCTTTACTATATCGTTTTTATCATTAGATAATTACTTCTAAATCGCTGATTATAAAGGCTATAGTACTTGCGTGTTCCTTATTATAGTGTTACCTTATGCAGTACAATTAGAAACAAAGAACATTCAAAAACAAAGATTATGAACGAGCAAATTCAGAACATTCTTAACGAGAACGGAACAAAGACTTCAAAAATTCAGAAGCTTCTCGCCCTTGGACTTACACGCAGACAGGTTGCAGACCTTGTAGCAAACGGAAACTACGGGTTTGTGCAGAACGTCTACAAGCGAATGATGCGAGGGATCACACTGAGCGCAGCGCAGCTGCTGACAACAGTTCTTCCACAACTCGACTACACTTTCAACCGCAACTTCGGTATTGAGATTGAAGCTTACAACTGCACACGTGATCGCCTTGCAAGAGAACTTACAGCAGCAGGCATCAGAGTAGAGGTTGAAGGTTACAACCACACCGACCACACCGACCATTGGAAATTGGTTACCGACAGCAGTCTTCACGGCAACAACACCTTCGAACTTGTTAGCCCAATCCTCCACGGTGAGCAGGGAATTGAGGAACTTGAAAAGGTTTGCTGGGTACTCGACCTCTGCAACGCTAAGGTTAACGACTCTTGCGGACTTCACGTTCACATGGACGCAGCTGAGTTCGACCTTCAGACTTGGAAGAACCTTATAATAACTTACAAGCGACTTGAGAACGTAATCGACCACTTTATGCCACTAAGCAGACGCAACAACCGCTACTGTAGGTCTATTGCCACTATTTCAGAGATACCCCAATCAACCGAGCTTCTAATATTAGCGACCTTAGAACTAGCTTTCGCTCACAACCGCTACCACAAGGTTAACCTCGAAGCCTACGCACGCCACCGCACGGTGAGTTTCGTCAGCACGGAGGTTCAACAAACTTCACAAAAATGTCTGCTTGGATTCATTTTCTCGCAAAAATGATTACCTTTGCAAAACAAGGCCAGGTGAATGCAGGAACAACTCTCCAAAATATACCCTTCCTTACCGAAAGCGAAAAACTTTACCTAAAGATAAGAACATTAGCAGTATGAGAAGAATAAAAATAGAAACAAGAGATGGTCGCATAAAAGCCGACCATCTCACCCAAAAGACTCGTTGGTGCTATTATGACCGAAGCAAAACAACAAAGCCAGTTCCCTCATAATTTGGTCCCCGAACACCACCGAGTAGATGCACACAATTCAAAATCTACCGCATTAAAGGAGACGAAACACAAAAATTGTAGCATACAATTCCGAGGAGTTCCTCCATCAGCTTCACGTAGGCAGTCGCTTTCGACAGCGAAGGCACAGATCGAAGATACATGCAACGTTTTCGCACTGCGCTTCCAGGAACTGAGGGTTACCTTGTTTCCACGGATAGCCCCGAGACCTTCCTTGCCGACCTAATTAGCAACGGTTTCGTGACCGTTGAAAAATAAAGACACGATGCTCGTTTTCTTTTGTAGCCGTAGCAGTTTCGAACTGTTACGGCTTTTTATATCAAGTATTGAGAAAAACAAACTTTCTTCGAAAATAATTTGAAAAACGCTTGCAGGTATCAAATAAAGTTTGTATCTTTGCAGTGTAATAATAAAGAAGGTGAGACACACCGTAAAAACTGTAAACAACATGACAACTTCAAGATTAACACAAAGGTTTTGATGTAGTTTTTCGACGATGATTGCGATAGCAATCGCAAAGGCTTCTGCCAGAGTTACGAAAGCTGTCTTGAGTACATCAAAGCTTACAACGGAACAAATGAGAGTTATTTTGCTGACTATAAAGGTGGCGTTGTAAGCATCGTAAATAACGATACGAGATGAGTACGTATATAGCGAGAACATCAAGTAAAGCATCAAAGAAATTAAAATTTTATAATAAACCTAAACGCTGCGCTATCGGCATGACGGGCAAAAGATTATGAAGAATATATCAGAATTAGCAAACCGGAACAATCTTTCAGTAATTAACTTCGGTACTTCATTCGGTCTTAAGGGAAGGCGAAGCAATCGTAGGATTCGCTTCATTTTCAAGAGGGCAGTTGACTTCGCTGAAAAGAACAACATGAAGGTTGCAACCTTCATGAACTGAAGGTGAAACATCTGCAACATACACACTATTCGACGAAAGCCCACGTGCAGGCTTTGACGTCCTCGATAACTACGAAGACTTTACTAAGTTCTTCAAGGGCGACGCAGAGAACTTCCAAAAGGTCGACATAGATGAGACTCTGGAAAACTCTGACTTCACAGAGGATGAGAGAGAGGAATTCTTGAAGGATATGAACATCGTGAAAACTCGTATCGAGAACCTCGCTGAAGACGAGGTTTATCTACCTCGACAATAGCGGTTATAGCGAACCAATGAAGAAAGAGGACACCTCGGTAGTTGAGACATGGTAACCTTTATGTTATAGGTGTTTACTAATGAGCAAATATATCATTCAACAAAGCAGCACTCAGCCTAATGGCTGGGTGCTTACCGACACAGAGAACAAGGTCGTTATAACCTTTGAAGACGGCTTGTTTAATGAGACTCAGAAGGTGACACTCTTAGAGGATAGCTCTGCCACCGCAGAAGAACTCGCTCACATCGTGGGTGCAATGGGTGAATGGGCTGCTCGTCATCACGGGAGAGATGTTTCAATAAGCCCTACGGATATGAAGTTAGCGAAGACGAAAAAGACGTGTTATATATATCGTCGAAAAGGTCCACGGTGGCGGTTGGAAATTCAAGAGTCCAAGGTAACGCCTGGAAGTCTTGCAGACTCATTGCGAAAGGCAGCAGAATTCTTAATTAAAGGTAATAGATATGAGCGATAATAGAGGTGGCACGTCCTAACTCGGACGTAAATTTTTAGGTAAAGTTCCGCTCAGCTCACGAGTGAGCGAACAAGCTAAAAGAGCGGTTGACGAGATTAGCTACACAAAAAGGTGTCTCCATTTCCGAGATGCTCGAAGTGGTTATCAATAGTTATCAATAGTTATCATTTTCGTTAATTCACGAAAATGATAAGACAAAGTTCTCATTGAACTTTCTTGCCATGGTGATACAAGTGTCATCATGGCTTTTTAAAATATTAAATCTTTAATCTTACTACGATTTTTATAGTAAATATTTGCATACTACAAATATTTGTAGTACCTTTGTATTGTCTTAAAGAAAAACAATGAGAATATGAAACAGAAAAAAAGAAATGATGGAGGTTACACCCGAAGAAAAAGGAACTCCTCGAAAGAATGAGAAATTACAATCGCTCTTATCCAAATGGCTATCCACAACTCCTATGGGATTTACAGGAACTCTTCGACAAAATGGTCCGACAGCCATACTGAATAAAACTAAAGACCTCTCCCTTACGAGGGAGAGCTACAATAAAAGTAAAACTATAAAAAAAGAAACAATGGAAACAGTTATGACAGCCCCAGTAGTAGTTACTGATATGAAAAAGAAAAAGTACAAGACATTCTGATGTCGGTTTCATGGCGTGATTTTTGCCAATACCTACTTTCAGAAATCCTCATCTTGGTTTTACCACAAAATGGACGGTATCGATGGTGGCAACGGAGGTGCAGGTGGTTTCAACCAACAGGAAGTCGAAACAGATGCGAGGCGCACTTATCGATTTGTCCAACCGCATTCGTCGTGCAGCAGAAAATATTTAGGGCGAGGTTCTCATTGACCTTAAGACAAAAAGTCACTCATCGCCTATGGGTGCATTTTAGCCTCTCGCAATGCGAGGGGCTTTTTCTTTCATTTTTTGCGTTGTTATTCGTTTTTGTATCTTTGCTACGAATATGCAAACAAAAAACTAAGAACTATTACATTATGAAACATCAACTTATTGTGAACAGCGACCTTATCGCTTTACGTGTCTAAGAAAGAAACATATGATCCCATTTATCAATTTCTGATCCGTGAGCGGATGGAGGCTGAAAAAATTCATCATGATGAAAGAAAAGGTTAGAAGACCATCTACGAAGAAAGAGAAAATCGTCATCTCAATTTGACATTGAAGCCTCTCTGTACGGAAAAATGAAAACCCTAATACTCCATTCTTCGGCAGAAGATAGTTATGAGAACAGTTCCTCGCCTTTCCGAGGCGTGATGTCTTGGGAAAAGCTTCTAAAACAGTATGGAGCTGATATGAATACTTCTATCAGCAAAAAGACTGATATAGTCATTATGGGCTATGCAGCAGGACAAAGAAGAAGGACTTAATTAAAGACCTCTAAAGGGCAGGGCTTTCCGATTCAAGTATATAATGAGGAGCAGTTGCTAAAAGCTTTTGACGAATGATCAGATACCTGCATGATGAACTACCTGACGATGTAAGCTATAATTATAGAATAATTTGCGTCACGCAAAAATAATTGCGTTTTTCTTGGCAGTTACAAAAACTACTACCTATCTTTGCAATTGTCAAAATCAGTAGTACAATATTTCACAAACGAAGGTGCAGATGAACATCAAGCCCCGAACTTATTAAACTTTCGCAGGGCTTATTTTTATGCCCATATTGCAGCACTAGCTGCATTGCGATAAATAGCGGATGCCTTCCATGTGATTTTACCCTTCGGGATGTGAGATACTGGTTTTGACGAACAGGAAGAGCATCCGCTTTTTCGTATCCGTACCCTGCGGATCAGGGCAATGTCAAAACCAGTGCATTATGCAACAGACAATCAATTTTGATGCTCAGGTGCAAAACCGCCCAGCCATCGACGTACGTGCTACGATACAGCGCAAAAATCAAGTCTATTAATCTTTGGCTCGATTCAAAAAGTGAGTTTTACAGCCGTATCTGTGAGTTCTCAGTTACCCGTCGTTTGGTATTTCGAGTTAACCTTGTATCTTTGTGCGTGATAGTAGCAACAACTAGCCATCGAGCAGCAACCTATTACATCCGTAGTTTCAACCCTCTGTGCAGGCTGGCTCGTCTATCGCATCAACAAAACAGATAAGAAAGGAGGTAAAAAATGAAAGGATTAACTACAGCAGAGATGGAAATTAAAATGAGTTTCCCTGATATGGAGAAAGATGGTAGTAGAATCTGATGTCATTTTTCAAAGAAAGAGTTGAAAAATAAGGTAGAGATAGCAACCTATTTAGATACTTATTTGCTGAGATATGAGCATAGAGGAAAAGGAGTTACTCTTTTACTGTAGCCAAATGTCAAGGATATCGTTTCGAATATGAAAGAAGGGCAGAGAGGTAACATTGGTTCAAAGAGATGTCACAGGAAAAATAATTTCGAGCCTTATCAGAAAAGAGGGCGATTGAGGCTTTTGAGGATACTGTATGTGTAACTTATATGAGTGGCGATGCAACTGTAAGAGTAGAGTTTGAAGATGATACCGCCAACTATGCCATTTACGATCTTGTTTTTTTCGCAGACTGATAAACAGAAGAAAGGAGGCAAGGCATGATCTTCTATTTATAATTATCTCAAAGTTCCTTCTATCCCCTAGGACCTTGAACCACTTTCCGAGTATATAAAGCAATATAACAAGGTTCTTGTATCAGACCTTGATGACTTTTGCTGAATTTATCGATGAGGTGTATAAGAAATTCGGTTCTATTCCCAAGAATGAAAAATATACGCTCAATCTTTCTGATAGTTCAATCGCTATTTTACGACAAAAACAAATTCCTCTCCCGATGATAAGCATCTGTTTTCTCAGACGTACTAGACATGAGGTTTTCAGACTGTTGAAGGTTCTACCCAGTGCGAACAGAGACCTTGAGATTTTTCCTATCCCCGATAAAGGTGAAGCATGTTTCAGTCTTCCTGATTATAAAAAGTATAATTAAGAAAGGAGGCAGCAATGAAGCGTAGGTGTATAAAGTGTGAACAGTTACAACCCCATCCCTGGCAGTAGTCGTATTGATGTTCAGAGTTGCAGCTTTGGCTTGAAAGAAGGTGCTGCTCCTGTTGGTAAATTCTGTCCTATGGATGGAAAGATACTACAGAATTTGAGAAAGGAGGTGAGAAATGATATTCTTTGATTATTATTTCAAGGCATCTTCTACCCCGAAGTTCCTTGAGCCTGTTGCCATGTGTATGGAGCGTCGTTATAAAAGCCCTTATGGCAGATGAACCGACACTAAAGAAGTTTGTTGTAGAACTTAAATCAGAACTGAATTCCATTCCAAAGGCAAAGGAAGATATGAACTCAAAAGCTGATGAAGGCTATATCTATATCATTTCTACTCGCGACACAGAAGGTGTCTTACAGCTTTCAGTATAAAGAGGTGCTTTCTTTGGAAGGTTTCAGCGATGATCTCTGTAAGAGTCTTAATGAAGTGACCGAGAAAGGAGGTGAGAATGATATTCTTTGATTATTGTCTTATAGACTTTTCAATTCCAAAAGAGCTTGTACCGCTTGCTGACTGTATGAGGAACTACAAGGGAGTCCTTGTGTCGGACAAAAAGCATTCAACAAGGTTGTTGAAGAATTGGAGGAAAAATATCACGCTATTCCAAAAGGCAGAAGAAAAGATTCCTTTTCAAAGTTAGCGAAGGTCCTCTCGGAGTTATCTCTGTTCACAAAAACAACATTACGAAGAAGTGTATGTTACGAATCTATTTCACACCAGTACATGGTATGTTTGGTTTCGACTCTTCTCAAGAGTCTATTCAGTCAGTACCGGACGATGGAGACGAATATTACTCTTTGCCTGATAATGTAAAAAAATAGTGTTCAGAAAGGAGGTGCAAAATGAAGATCATAACCGACCCTGCTGTTTTATGACTCACCATGCTGAAAAAGGCTTGTTCATACCATTAGATGACTTCTGTTCAACACCAGGCTTGATAAAGTCATTAAGAGATAATGTTAAGCGTCAACTCACGAAGGCGACATCTTATCTCAAATATTACAGAGGGTATGAGGCAGGCCAAAGCGTCTTCTCGTCAACGAACAACTATGGATAGATGGGAAGAGCGTGTCAAAAAGTCTTGGAGTTTTGATAAAACTCTGTCAAAGTAAAATAATTGAATTAAAATGAAATGCAAATGAAAAGCATCTGTCATAAATCTCAACGGACAAAGCAGCTGAGACCCTTCGAGTTATGCTCGACCCTGGTTATATCTCTGAGCGTACAGAACGCTTGGAAGCCATCGAGGGTTTCCTTATTGACCAATGGAGGGACGCAGGCAATATAAAGCCTGAAACCGCACTCACATTCCTCGACACCCTACACTCACTGCGTAGGGATCTCAACTCATTTCTCACCTCGGTTGACCCTCACGGAGATGCCGATAAAACTTTAAAAACAATGACAAAAATAAAAGAAAACGACGAGCAGCCTATCAGTAACATCAGTATCTACATAGCATCTTTGTCGTTAACCTACCGTCCAGCTTCTACACCAGCAGAAGCAACTCACTTTTTTTCCACCCCCGAGGTGATAGAGGCTATTAGAAAACTTAGACCCTTCTGCCAAGGTGAGTGCAGAGGAAGTATTCTCAGCTCTTCTCGCTGCTGGATATAACTTCTGCAATCGTCCTGGAGCACAGGGTTTAGAGTTTAAGTGGATGTTTTATGAAAAATAAAGTTTCGTTCTATTCAATGGTAGAGGGCAGCACGCTGTGAAGCGTGTTGCCCTCGTTCTTTATGTCCTTTACTATTTAACTATCTCCTATTATCTTTTGTCTTATGATTACAGATCAATACGTAAAGGATGAGTTTGTCTCTGAGATTCTTCGTCGTGATATCGGAATAATCTACAAGACGCTAGGATGAAGTAGCTAATCGTTACTTCAAGGAGCGCACAGGAACTCTTCGCCAGTTCTTGTCTCGACGTGCTTTTTCCCTTCAAGAATCGAATGGGAATTTTACTGTTTATATCGGTGTCCTGTCATATCTACGATTTCTCGATATGCAGTATCGCTTAAATTATGCAGGCTTAAATACCAGGCGAGCCAGAAACAGCGTGCTAATTATGCTGTCTATAATAGAGTTGTATGGGGTGTTTTATACAATGAAACTTTCCTGATATTCAAGCAGGATTTACAAATGAAGTCCGTGCTGCTTGGCGAAAGCAGATGGAAGAAGCCTTATCACAGAATAAATTACCCAACGAGATTAAATAGATATGAGCAAAATCAAAGAAGACCACGTTGCCTTGGTTATCGATGCTAAAAAACAGACAAGGCACAGCAGAAGGTGCGACAGCTTGAACGTGCTACGGCAGACCTCAAAAAAGAAATGAAGGCTCGACAGAACAAAAATGCTCGACCTCGAAAGCAGCAGGCAAAAAGAGTCTGCTGAATATAAACGTTTGCAGGGCAGAGATAAAGAACTATAATACACAGATAAAGGCTAATGAGACAAAGCTTCGTAGCCTTCGTTCTGCTATGGATATTAATGTGATGACGATGTCTCAGCTTAAGAATCAAGCTCGAGACCTTCAGACAGCACTTAACAATACTTCTAAGGCAGCGAATCCGAAAGAGTATGAGCACTAGCTTCACAGCTCCGCAGCGTAAATGGACGTATGTCAGAATTACGTCGTGATGCCTCAGGACTGACAGAGTCTATGGGAAAAGCAGTCGTCTGGAATCATGGGTAAATTTGAAGGGATGTTCTCCTCTATCTCTGGTGGATGGACGAAACTCGTTGGTGTGGCTACTGCTGCTGTTGCTTCTATCTCTGCCGTGATAGAAGGAGCAAAAGTGGTAGTATAATTACAATGTAGAGATTGAAGAGGCATAGCGTCTGACTCGTGAGTTCTTTGAAATTTACGGCGACGAATTAACAAGTGTTCGTAGTCAAATTTCAGCAATAGCTTCTGAAACAGGCAAAGAATACAAGGATGTATTGGGGGCAGTGGACACTCTGATGGACCAGTACGGAATCACCGCCCAGGAAGCAATCAATAATATCAAGGATGGTATTCAAGCTGGTGCTGATGTTAATGGTACATTCTTAAGCCAAATCCAGCAGTACGCACCAGCCTTCAGCGATGCTGGGGGTGCGGTGAATGACCTTGTCGCCAGTATCACACAGACACGTTCAGGTATCTTCAATGAGGCAGGTATGGGTTTGATACAGACCGCAACAAAACCGTATTCGTACTATGTCTTCATCTACACAGAATGCACTGAATGCTATCGGTATCTCAAGCAACAGCTCGAAGCTGACCTTATATCAGGAAAGACCAGTATCTTAGAGGCTATTAAGATGATTTCAGGTAAGATAAAGGAGCTGCCTGAAAATTCTATGCAGGTGGGTGAAAGTAATGAAGACTGTTTTTGGAAAGACTGCAAGCAACGAAGGTATGAAACTCGTGAAGACCTTAGCTGACATGTCTACCAATATGGAGGAATTGAAGAAAGTAACAGGCGAACACGGAGATTTGCAACGTGAAGAAATCGAGGCTACAAGCTGAACTTAACGAGAAAAATGTCTAAGTTCTTCGGTCTTGGAGAAATGGGTTTGATGAACTCACAATGAAAGCTAAGATATTCGGAGTAAAAAGCCTTGTCTAAGATTATCGATTACACGGTTAAGATAATTAACTGCTTTTATTGATTTATATAATGGATCTAAGATCTTCCGTGCTGGCATTGAACATATCAAAAATAATTTCAAGAGTACATGGGAGGTTTTCAAGTTTGGAGTTTATCTCGTCATTGACGGTTTCAAAGGTATGGGTCGAATGGCGAAGGCTTGGGCAAAAATTATTGAAGGTGCGTTCTCATTCGATGTTGATAAGATTACGACAGGTATCAAGGGACTTTGGGATGCTTACAAAGATACGTGGGTCGAAATTGGTAATGATGCTAAGAAGATGGCTGCAAATGTACGTGATAATTTTGTTGATGCGCTCAAGAATACCGCCAGCAATAAGAAGGTAGCTCGTTTTTCTATCGATGTAAAACCGAGGTAAAAAAATAACGCTGCAAATAAAAAGCAGTTCTGACATAGGCGAAAGAGTACGATTGAAAAATGGAATAAAAGACCCAAAAAGAAAACAAAGAAGGAAAAACCAAGAAGAGCTCTGACCCTGACGAAGTGGCAACAAAAGATTTTTACACACGATCGTGCTCAAGACCTCGATGCAGAAAAAGATAAGTTACGATAAGAGTCTGAACGCATTGAAAGAAGCTCTTGCGAAGAAGACTCTTACACAAAGAGCAGCTACAGCGCATACGTGGCTGCTCTCAATATTCAGCATCAGAATAAACTTCTGACATCGAGAAGGCTTATCTGAAACGCTCTGAGAATATGGTGTTCAGGATGCTGCGAAAAAAGACCTTGCAGGAAGGTCAAGCTAAGGCTGTCGCTGATCAGCAGCAGGCTGCGAACACCGCTTATATCGAGGCTGAAAAAGAATACTACGAGATCGCTTGAGAAAATACAGCAGTCCGCACCGATGATATCACAGACGCTTCCAGGAAGAATGTGATGCAAAGTTGCTCCTCTTGGATGGATATTACAAAGCTTCATTACAGCGAGCAAAGGATAATGGCGAGCGTGAGAAAGAAGTTACTGAGGCTTACAGAAGCTAGCTAAGGCTGCTATCATTGTAGATTGATGCATAGAAAGCAGAGGAGCAAAAAGCCCAAGCACGACAGGGAGTATGGGCTTGACACATTCAGTGACCAGTATGCAGCACGTCGCAAGAAGATGAGGATGACACCCTACTCAATGAGCAAGAGCGTCAGCAGGCTCTTACCCTTCTTGATCAGCAGGCAGAAGAACACCGACTTCAGATACGTCAGCAGTATGGTCTTGCCTCACAGCAGGAACTCTACAACGCAGAGTTGGATCGGCTGAAAATGCACCTTCAGAACAAAGAGATATCTGAAGAAAGAGTATGAAGAGGCAGTGAAGAGAAATGAAGATCGCCAAGATGAAGGAGGCGTTCGACTAGTTACTCAAACCTCTCCAACGGTGCTGTTCAGGCACTACAAGCAGAGGAGAGCGAATGTTGATGCGAAGTATGATGCGGAGATTGAAAGCAACAAAGAAAGCAGGCAAAGATACAACAGAACTCCGAGAAGAAGAAATCTGAGGAAAAAGCTAAAAGATACAGAAGAAGTATGCCGATGTTAACTCGCAATCAAAAGCCTCTCAGATTATAGCTGACACTGCAACCTCAAGTTATGAAAGCTATGCTGATCTTGGACCAATCACCGAGTTCTATCACTGCTGCCTGATGGGTGTCACTGGTGTTGCACAACTCTCTGCTGCTAATGCAGAGCGTCAGCGTCGTTAAACGTATGTCGCTCAATGGTGCAGGTGGCTCTGCACCTCTGCTTCAGGCGCACGTGTTGCCACTGGTCTTGAGGTCAGGAGGTAGTATCGATGTCGAACGTAGGCAGGATGGAAAGATGTTCCGTGCAGACTACGACCACTGATGAACGTGGATTTATCGACAAACCAACTGTTCTCGTCGGAGAAAGGTGGTTATAGGTCACAGCAAGGAGTGAGGTGGCTTCAGATGCAGCCGTTGAAAACCCAACCGCAGCACCATTCATTGACGTCATCGACCGTGCGCAGCGTGCGAGGATATCCGTACCCTCGATATGAATAAGTTTCTCATTCAACAGGCCAAGGTCGTGCCTCGGTGGATATGTCACACCAACAGTTAATGATGTGCGTGGTGTGGTTAGGATTACCCTACAAGGATACACTCATCGAGCGATTGACCGATGTCCTTGACCGATTGTCCGTTGACGGTATTCCTGCATCTGTTTCTCTTAACGAGATAGAACAGAAGCAGCAACTACAAGACAAGGCTCGAGATTTGGAAGCAAATAAAACAACACCTATATATATAGAAGATAACGGAATATAGAGAAGGGCGAGGATTATAATCTCAAACCTGATGCACAGATACAGATAGAGCGTACAGATCCATTCTTCAATGACTATGGCGAGCAATCTACCCCCTCAGACTACCAGCTTCAGAACGTAATCGTAGACTACTAGGGGTTCCCGATTCTTTCGGTCGACGGTAAAAATGCAACCTACTGATGTTTGCGATACAAGATGGTGAGTACTTCGCTCAATGTAGCAGGCAGGTGGTGCTGTCTGCTCAGTACAAGGGTGGAATATCGACCTCCTTCCACATCAATGACGGGTCTTTTATTCAAGGATCCAGAAGGTAAGGTTGAAGGATATTTTTCAAAGGCGAATTCATACCAGGTGTGAACACTGTTGAAGAAGGTATAGAGTTCTGTCGTAAGCTTCGAGATAACACCAATGAGCAATACGGCATCTTCCCAGTGCTCTTCACAGACGACTCTGGGCAAAAGGCAGGGCTTACTTATAAGGTGCTGAATGGGTATGGAAAAGAAAAAGTCTTGAAATACGACAAGCTTTACTACTTCCTTCCTGAATTACCTTCTGTTACTTCCTTCCACCCAGACATGAGCGGTGATGATTGTGATTTCTATAATGCAGTGCAGCGTACAGAGTATGTCAATGACGTACCTATCACGCTCGCTCCTGGATATTATATCTCACCATTCATCCGTGCAAACTATCTTTTGAAGCGTGTCTTCGCTTACTTTGGATATGATCTGCAAGAGAACTTCTTTACTCAAACAGAACCATTCAATAAGATGGTAGTCGTAAACAATGTAATGGACGTTTTAGTGAATGGAAAAATAAAGGTAGCCGACCTTGTTCCTGATGTTACCTGTGCGGATTTTATCTCTGTTTTTCGTAAGAAGTTCTGCTGTGAGTTTACCTCTGATGAAGGTAAGCGCATTGCAGATATCATTTTCTTACGTGATGCGCTGAACGAAACTCCTAACACCGATCTCACGCATTGCGTGACGCAAGAACCTACGCTCTCTTATAAGTCAGAGAATGACTATAAGCGTGTTACTCTCTCAGCAGAGGAGAAGGTTGATTCTGAAATCTCAGACTCATACGTCGATATCGATAGCTTAGTTAAGGCGAACCCGAACGCTTACTTCGACCCTGTCGATGGAGCTATTTATAAGACAGGATGGTCTGGCGACTTCCAGGTGACGGTGAAGATAGGTGAAGCTTCGCAAGACTACAACACTGGAGAAACACTCGAAGCGAAAGAGATAAAGGTGCCTGAACTTATGCCAGAGTTGCGCATCCTTAGCTATAAGGCAACAGTCAAGGGAGGACTTTACCTATGATATGGGCAAATTCCTCTACGTGGGTTCTACATGTCGCTCAATTCGAAGATGGTTTGTTGCGACAGAACCTAAGGAAAACACTCAGGAATCCGCCAACAAACAAAAGACGATACTCGCCTTCAGTTATCTTTCTGATGGTCGTCCAGCAGGAACTATCTCAGCTTACGATGTGAATGCACTTCACATCCTACGCATCTTCGATTACGCTTTTGCACCACAATGGTCCACAAATGTATCTTTGAAAATTCTACCGTGAATACGACACTGCTACTGTGCAATTTCACTTCACGACATGAAGGTGAAACTGCTGCTCTCTCAGTCGCAAAAGCGAACCTGCCTCTTGTACTAAGGTTAGTATTCGAGGTGTGCCTTTCTTTTTCAACAAGCTTTTAAGTTCACCCTTGGAGGTAAGAATGAACCAGTAGGAATCAGAACTCTACACGGTATCACTTCATGCAGCCTACCATTACTGCTCCTACTATCAATGAGGCAACTCAAGGCTATGGATGCTAAATATAAGGTGGGCAAAGAAAAAGCGAACATCATGTCAGCTGGGAAGAATACAGCGCAGCTGAGCGAGAACGAAACAAGACCTTCGTTACGGTCTACCCTCCTCTACCTTCAACTGGTATGTTGGTATGACAGCATATGGTGAAAGCAACGTTCATATACTGAACGAATAACGAGAAAAGGTGGCTGGTTTCGACATGGAGAATATGAATATACTCGCATCAGAGGTGTGGTTTGGGTGCGTGCCGATATAATTGCGTCTAAAAACCTGTCCTTTATTTCTCATATATGGTAATTTTGTGATAAAACAATTCTGCACATGGATGTGTTCTTAAACCTGATTCGCTCAGCCTGACGGGCTCGATGGATCACTTCATTATATCAAGCACAGAGATTACATTCGTCCTGAAATATGCGAGACTCGAATGAGAGATCATTGTGCAGCATACCTATACACCCGAACAAGGCTAAGCCGCATGAGATAGAACTTGGAGAATATCATCACTCCGCTGCTGTCATTTTCAGCTCCAGAGTCGACGACTATCTATCGTCAACCGAACATTGCTCGTGAGTTCATTGTCAATCTCATCGAGGATAAGACAGCTGCTCAAGAGTGCTTGGCAATTCACGGTACTCCGTGCTGGTATTGACAACTTCTGCGACACCGCTTCAAGTTGGTTGAAGCGTAACTTCCTACATGGCAGCCATCACCGTCAAAGCCTGTTACCTATTACACACGAGTTCCTTAGCTACTACGCTGTCGAGGACTGATGTTGCGAAGTGTCGTGCTTACATCAGAGGAGAATGGTAGTTATGTTCAGTCTGATAGTGAACTGGAATCTCTCACACGGTGAAGGTGTGGACGATCCCGATGCAATATGGGTCATCGCTGGTAAGCTCGGTAAGATGCCAAGCCATTATGACGTATGGGTGGAGAGATGCTGCTGGTACTCGACTCACCTACATTCAGCGATACTATAGCTGAGATATTCGGAGCGAGGAAAAGCAGTGGGTTCTCTTCAAAAACTCACTCGGTGGTATCGATACCTTCCGTGCGTATGGTGATGCAGAAGACACAGCGAAACACACGCACAATGTAGCTGAGATTGAGAACGACTCAGAAGAGTATCGTGTCGATACGAGTCAGAGAGATACAAAGAAGAATACAGGTTTCCTTTCCAGGAAAGAACGCAAATGGTTGCTCGACTTTCCCTTCATTGGGCAAGTTCCTCACGCAGCAACATGCACGTGCACTTGTGGTGACAGAGCGACGTGAGTTGGCAGACAAAAGGACCTCCTTCATCTTACATATCATTTATCGTTACGCAGATGCGTCCTACCAGAATAGTTACCAGGTCGAGAGGACGCTGCGCCTGCAATATTGGACATCAAGATACGAGAGATTGGGTCTTTTACCATCGCCCTCACGCTTGATTGAACGGGCGATACCGCTGAACAGTGGGCTCTTTTCCTGTTCAGAGTCCTACTCTGACAAATGGAACATCACCACAGCAGAGCTATATCCTCGAATGGTTCTCTCGTGTAAAGTCACCACCGCTTATAAAGGGTGACGGTGCGTTTGAACGCCGACACGACAATATGTCTGTACTGCGTGCGCTCGATCGCATTGGTGACTACCTCACCTTGGATGCACAGAAGATTGCTGCTCGACAGCTGACGGAGGCAAAGCTGCTCGCACACTCGACCCGAAGAGTGCTGACTGGAGAAAATCGTTCGAACAGATCAAGACACCATCGTTAATGCACTGACTACCTTTATGAGAAGGGGTATCGTGTTTGCGAAGTCGGTACGTGACGAATCGTGTGTCTATCTATCAGGACGAACAAAATGTGCCTGAGCATATAGATGCAGAATACTTACATGTGCATCGCAAACTCATGCGAGGAGGTTGAAAGTATGAAGACCTCCCATATCAAGGGTAGATTGAACTCTGCTGGTAGTTTCGTGATATCTAAGATAGAGAGGGATTGTTGGTGCAGTGAGCCGCTACTTGCCAACAAGGATAGTGAGGGACGTGGAATTTAATTCTATGATGGTGGATGATCTTGCGTTGTGTAGACATTCAACTTGATAGATGCAGGCGGTCAGCTTTCTCACTACTGGCATAGGCGTGTCATCGCTGTCGGTACTGATTACGTAGACATTGCAGACAATGCAATGTAGACAACTATGCGAGTGGTAGCGATACTCCGCAGGTGGGTGACGAGGTTGTACAGCTGGGTAACCTCACAGTTCAGAACCGTCAGAGTGCTATCATTCAGTCGGCAGCTGAGGATGATGCTCCCTATATATAATAAAAGGGCATCAATAGTTTTATCCTTCCTCCTATCTTCTTATTCGACCAAAGCCAGAACTTCGAGATACGTGTTGAGAACCTGCTAATCGTGACAAGATATATCCGCTTGCAGGGATTATCTGTCTTCAATGCAGAGTCGTATTGACTCGGTGAAAGAGTAGACTGACCATCAATTTTGATTTGTTTTGGTGACGCCATTCCGACCTTAACTAATGAGCCAACTAATGAGTGGACAGATGACAGAAACGACTCTGCAGACCTCTAGTACAATAGAAGTTATGCTGAGACTGGTGAGAGTCGCTCATACTCATCGGAGAGTCAAGATGGGTCTTTCGCTTGGAAAGACTGCAGATGCTGATGTATTGAGAATCGCTTGAAGCAACATAAGCACACTGAGATACGGCAGATGGTAGCGTAGAATGTTCGTGCGAGAGCAACCAGTGCCTGCCGACAAGGGGCGACCAGTGGAGCAATGCTGACGAAGAAAAAGTATAAAATGATTTGCTTGTTTTGTGTTCGTCCGAAGAAAAAGTGAAAGAATTTAGATGAAGATTGGCAACCAGCACAGCAATATACAACGAAACAGTTTGAAGCTTCATTGAATGTTGGTGGAAAGCAAAATAGATGCGTTATACGTGACCTCCCACAAAAGGACTGGACGTGTCGGTTTCCATCTTGACGGTGAGAATAGTACCTTTGATGTTGTGGCAGATACTTTCAAGGTTATGTTACAACTACGCAGATCATTCTTTACCAGTGGAGGAAAGCTAATGCTGATTTTATTGATGCAAAGGCAATAGTAGCTTCAGCGGGTATCAAGCGACTATCGATGCTGAGGGGCTACTTTTCAGAATATCACCGTTACTGGTAAAAAGTAAACTCGAGGGCGAACTCATAGGTGCAAGTGGCTCGTCTGCAATTGAATTGTCTGACACTGATAGTCCGGGTAGTTGCCAGCTTGCGTTTTAGTCCCGAAGGAGAATGGTTTTGATGGGGACACTCTCTCAAGGTAGTAAGAATGTCAACGGGCGTAATCGTGCATTAATATATTACGCTTCTGATATATGGTGTGAGGCTCAGTTCAGGCATCACTCACGGACATGTGTAGTGGTTAAGGACGATATGATGTATGTACATCACAGTGAGCATGAATATACTGATGGATTAAAAATTATACTTGAAAGAGTAACTACGGAACTGGTAAAAGAAGTCTATAATCCCATTGTATAGTCCGAGTCGATGAGGCTGGGAAATAACGGAGAAGTTGTCGATTATGATAATCCCAAGATAAAATGAACTTTATTCTGACCCTTATAAGAGGGAGAATCTGAACAATTAGAACTCCCAGCTGAGCACCTATTGACGTTGTCGTATTCAACTGCACGAGAGTGTTTTGTATAATTCATGGGTATGGACAACGGCAAGCAGTGGACAGTTATAAATAGAATGACGATACTTCCGGTCACTATTTGTTGTCACGGAGGTGCGTTTGATGTCCATGGCGGATATGTTACCGGATTACTACTATGTCAATCCTGTTTGGTTGTCGCCGTCATCGGTTGATGCAACCAGTCCCGGTGCAGGTGTCATGAGTGGGCAGAGAGTTGGATATGAATTGGCTAGCAGTTTTGATTAATTTAAAATAAAATAATATGAAAAAGTTTTTAGATTGTATTTGCAGGATTTTTGGAAGGCTCGCTGCCATTGGTAGCGATAAGTATCTGCACATCGTTTGCTGGTCTTGTCGTTTCGATGATTGTAGTGCAAAGCCTTACATGCTGATTGATGTGTACTTAATCTTCGCATTGGTACCAGCATTCTCTCGTCAGCGACAGGAAAAGAGAGTGTCGATTACTACATAGAAAGGAGCAGTCTGATTGGCTCGACGTATGCAGGTATGCTTGGTGCTGTTGTTGGTGTTTTCTTTCCACAGGAGTGTATATATGGATGTAATAGAGTTTCAGTTCACACCGCACTTCATGTACTCAGTAGCTATACACTTGATAGTATGTGTGATAATGTGGGTACTCGTTTTTCAGAGCCATCTTCGTTGACCCATGGGACAGAATATACACACAGAAGAGTTGGGTAAAACCCATTGACTCGCATAGCATGCGTAAGACACTCGGAAAGTGGGAGAGTATTGGCGTGTATTGTCGCTGCTTTTATCGTATGGGTGATATTCTGTCGCTCTGCTACGCTACTGAATATTAAGACCATACCAGTTATTACCATCTTGCGGCTTATAGGACTTCTATCATCGAAGCTAAAAAGCCTTATAGAGCATGCACGGGAGAAAAGAGTGCAGGTAAAGGATATACAGAAGATTTATCCATCCAGGTGTAAAGGCATCTTCGGATAGAGATGCTAAGAAAGTCATTCAGTATGTCGCTGAGTATATTGGTGAGGAGAAAATGTAAATCAAAAATAGAATAATAGTTATGGCAGAATTTCAATCAGCGCAGACGAACTGGTACAATCCAGTATGCTGCTGAACAACCTCAGATAAATAATAACCTCTCAATATTGTGAGGTTCATCTAACGGAGACGATTACCCTCTAGAAGTATTCATGCAGAATGGGGTAAGCACTGTGAGCGTCGCTAAAATCGAGAACCCTGCTATCCCGTGTGACAAGTGGCTACCGCTCACCGTAACTGAACAAGGCTAGGAGGTGGTAAAAACTTCCTGCACATGTAGAGGGCTACGTTATTGACTTGCAGCCTGTCAATGGTAAGCAGACTGAGTTTGAACGCCCATGGCTAATGAGTTCTCCAATGGGCAATTTAAGGATCAAATGACGTGGAAAGAAGTAAGACTTCTCGAGGTACATGTTGCCTACAAGAATAGCGGGACGGACGACAGAGAAGACAGTGTTTCAAACTTAAAGTACAAGAGGGGAGAAAGACCTCACCCAAATCGTAAAAGATATGAATAATTTATAGAAACTTGTGTAGACTATTTGTTTGCGTCCTTATAACGATGTGCGCTATTGTCAAAACAAAGAAGTCGATTGCCATTGAAAAGTCAAGCAAACGTATAACAGTTGAGCAGGTCCAGATCGAGCGAAACGAAAAGCATATATCTCTCGCTTATCGATTATTAAATCCAACACTGACGAACTAACAAGCGTAATACGAGTCTGTCTTGATGTCCTTCTGGGAGGATAGTTTTCTGCTGACACTAATGTCGGGAGCAAAGTCTGATAGTTGAATATAAAGCCGACGGCATCATAATCTAATCGTGGTTTGGAAATCATTAAAGAACGTACTGAAAGTCGCAGAAATGAAAAGAGAGGGTTGTCGGAAAAAGGAGGTAATTGATACCGCGACTAACACGAAAGTTAACTTCACGGAAAACAAACAACATAAAGATAAGCACGCTGAGCAATTACAAATAGCAAACCTCTTCAGATGGTGGCAAACGATTATAGTGAGCATGTGTGCATTGTTGTCTTTGGACTGCTATATTTTGCGAAAAGTTTAAACCAAGTATGAGCTGCCTTTCCTCAAGGTCTTCAACAGAAGAAAATAAACGTGTTTAATGAAGTACACTCAAGCCACACTATCAGAGAGCCGTACGAAAGATAACCGCTTTTGCAGAGCATCTTATCCGTAGTATTGAAGATAATACGGGTGAGAATTTTGCACGTCCTCTCACCCTAAACTCCTTCAAGACATCAATCTGTCATGCACGCTATCCACTCGCGCACGGTGTGGAGATAGAGGCAACAATGATTTTACATACACCTTTCATACAGCTTCTACTCGTAATTGCGAAGCGAGCAGGAAAAACTTTTCTTAGAACATAAACAGACTGGCGGACGTCTGTCCGCTGATGAATAACAAGTTGCCTGCAGCACAACGAGTTAATTGATGCACAGAACACGAGGAAGAACGTGTGAAGAAGACGAGTGCGAAAGAGATCGCTCATCACGCGCACACGGCTTTCAGGCGTGACACTGGAGCCGACGACCCACCTTGCCAGAGACGTGTGCTCGTAGCGGAATGCGTGATCGCGTGAGTGACCTATGCGGTTATCTTGAGCTTGAATATCCGGAGCCTTGCAGGCGGTGGTGGTCAATAGTACCATTCTCTAATATCTCCGTGCTGTCAAATCAGTCGCCTTCTACTACCTTATCAGCCCTCTCAGTCAGCAGGAGATATAGCTACCGTGTTTATGTCTCGTAAAGTACGCACTAAGGACGTGGGACGGAAGCCGAGTATGTAGATACAGGCGAGTGGGGACATACAGGAAAATTTCTTTGCAAAGGCTGGCGATGGTACTTTCTGTGAGTAAGGCTCAGTGGTCATGCTGTCGGTCTGACACACTCACCACTACCAGATGTTCCTCTTCAAGTTCTCGAGATCAGGACAAAACAATATCGTGGTGAGAAGATTACAGGTGAGGTGACGGGCAGACCTCTCCTGCCTTAGTCTACTCTATTACGCTGTCTGCTCTCTTCTTACCATATCAGAGTTCAACTGGTGGAAGGCGTACGAGGCGATATATTGTGCTGCTGCTGCATCAGCGTAACATCTCTCTAAGACATTACACGTCAAGATTACGGGTGACGCTGTGAGCAGACGTATGAGCGTCAATTTCGGAACAGCAACTATACATCTTCTTCCTGTGAGCTATACCCAGTGCCTCTCACGAACAAGACGGGTATCTTCCACTTGTCTGCGTGGTTGTCGAATGAAGATAATACCGTGACAGACTACACCAGTAGGTTACGACTTATGGCGGTGGCTGACAATGAAAGCTGTGAAGATGGTGGCTGAGAACAACAAGGCTGAGAACTGGTGAACCGCATGAGAAACAAGGCGAAAAGGAAATACGTATATGATGGTAGAGCTGTGACAACACCGCTGCTATGCGCTGAAGAAAGATGCGAGGTTCTCCAAGAGAATGTGTCAGGAAAACACGCTGACGCAAACAAAGATGCAGTACACGCTCTCTTGAAGTCGAGACGATTGATAACTCTGATTTCACAGCACTAATCGGATTCCACCGTCCACTAGATGAGGTGCGTCTGCGATGCTATTCCTTTCCCGTGGACAACTCACGAGGTTACTCTGCAACAGTTGGAGCGGTGTTCTATCTGAATGCGAAGAACAGAAACAATACTGATACCAACCGTAGCGTCCTCCGTAATCTCATCAACTCCGAGCGTATCGCAGAATGGCAGAGCGTTGCTTTCTCACGTGACGGCTGGGTGACTAGATGAAGCGTGGCGTACGCATTGCGTCGGGCTCGCTGGCTCACGATTGGCAATCGACTATACCGTCGTCCCGCTAAAGGAGGCAGCACAACAGTGCAAGACAATCAGAAGTCGACTATCAGATTAACAACACGTCAGACTATAATGCAGAGTGTATCTCTATCAGCTATGCCGTATCAGAAGGTTACATCGGATTGAAGGTGAAACCTTCTCTATTAGTTCGCAACCGTAGTGAGCGTAAATAGTGACGTACAGGCACTGATACGAGACGATGGTGCACGTATTCGCCTGGTACTGGTAATCTCTCTAAGAAGTACACCCATGTACCCAATGGCGGCACGTAATACCTTAACCTCGTCTGCACTCTACATGGAGCGGTGTCGAAGCTCGCAAGTTTGCCTACCTTCGACAGACTCTAGCACGAATGGTACCGGTGGTGTTGTCACTGGTTCCGGATAAAGAGCCGACGTCGACATCTATTCTTTGCGTGTCTGTAATGGCACCAACGGATGCTGCTACTTCGTGCATCGAAGACTCATATCAAAGTGCACTTGCTGCGTTGGAGAAAGAGGTGCGGAGAAATTGGATAGCGACATATGCATACACTCGGCATGAGCAGATGACTTCGATAAGGTGCGTGGCAAGGTAACGTACGCTGCTAGATAAGCCACCGTAAGCTTAAGAGAATATGGCAAGTCTTATCGTCCTAGCGTACGCTGGAGATTTATCCTAAGGATGGAAATGCCACCAACCTTAATCGCCCGACGATTACCAACCTCCAGTTGCAAGGTCGGGGTACATCATCTGTCGTTTGTACTATTTATGGAACTGGAAGGCAAAGGCCATAGGCGACACAACAATCGTGTGAGATGGACAAACGGCACAGAAGAAGTTTGAGCTGTTCAAGAACCTTCCGAAAATATCAAAGCTGACAGGAAAGAAGAACATTGCTTCTTCGGGTGCAGTCCCACAAGATGTGGCGTAAACCTTTTGCCGACCTATGGAAAGACAGTGGGCTTAACGAACGAAGGTATCGAGACAAGACGAGCGAGCTATCGAGTTCTTACTATACCAAGAGACTTTGCTATATCTTGGCTAAAGCAAACCGCAGAGGATGGAGCTTGTTGACGTACAGTTCGTCGGTCTGTTTGACGGTTGGACCTGACAAAGGCGATGCAGCGACATCTCGTTATGACAAGGACCCTTTTCCTTGACCTCTTATCAATTGAAGGCTCTGAGAACTCACCACGTCTTACTTTGTTTCAAGTGCCTTTAGATGGGTATAAGGCATCCCGCTACAACACGGAGGAAGAAGCGTATCAATATCAAGTATCTGGACTCTCTTGGGAGAACTGCTGGGACTTAGATTTCACGCTAACCTCCCAGCGGGATGTGATAGAGTCAACAGCAGACGATGAGACTCGTCGGCGTGCAGAACAGCTTAGTAAGAGTCGTATATCATAGCTACAACATCGTATCATCAGTGCAATACGTTTATCGGAGCCTGCAATGGCACACTTGACGACTGAATGCTGACCCGCGACTCAGCACATATCGAGTATTGGATGAAGCGAAGTGTGGCGATCCTAGCACCAAACACCATACTATTACGATAGTTTGTATAAGTCGCTTTCTGCCTTCAACACTCGATAGCGGTGCAGTCGACCGTTAATCTTCGTCAGCGATTGGTCGAGTGATAAAATACGAAGCCAACAGAGGCGATATTCAACTCGATTTAGTGATGCTGCCCAGTTCAGCCAGGTTATCCAGCAGCACGCATTCAGAAGTTCCGTGCGGGAGCAGTCACAGTATTGGGACATCATGGACCCTACTTTGATCATCATCAGTTATGCGATCGAAACGGTAGCTGCACCTTGGATAGCTGTGCAAAAGAACATATATCCGTACTAACTTTAATGCTGAATAAATATGGCAAGCAATGGAAATTCGAGACAGGATGACCTTTGACACCATCCTCACGAGTTTATCAATCAAAGCGTCAATGAAAGCCTCACCACGTAGAATATCACGTGATACATACGATGACGGCACACCAGTATGGAATGGCGAGAAGTCGTCTCTTTGGAACTTGATGGAGCAGCATGCCACAGAAGAACGTGCGCCAGATGATGCGTCAAGTGTGCTTGCGAAAATGGAGGAACTCGAGCATTGCAAGAAAGGTACACACCCAGCAGAAACTCTTTGCGTTCTTCAGTAAAGCGTGCATCTCAGTGATTGACACTCTCCTCTATGTTATACAATGAGGATGGGTAACTATATGAAAAGATGAAACTTGCCATGCTGCAAGGCAAACATATGCGATCTGATACCGACCCGTTGGGTCAGTCGCTCGGTGACGGTAAGTCTCCCGAGGTGGCGATGGGTGAAAGAAAGCGTATTCAGTACCTTGACGAGTAAATATAGCACCGGCAGTGGCGATGCAAAACGAGCACTGAAGGTGCACACCGTGCGGCACATCGCAGTCCGGAAGCGGATGCAACGGACAAACTCAATCGTTCTGCGCCCGACACCTGCAATGTAAGTTACATCCTACGATTGCGCCACGGTACTGGCAATCAATCGCGGTACTCGCACAGATGCCGACCAAGCCGTGCACGATAGTCTCGTGAGCATAACGGTACATCCGACCAGCAGCCATCTGTTGTCAGCTGACTACCTGCTCGATATAGGCGATTGGTCTTCCCATAATATCACGCCGGTGCGCTGTCGAATCATTGGCCAAAGCGAGTTGAAGCGTCTTAAAGTTGAGGCGACATGAGAATAGTGCTGAACGCAAGATCTCTATATCTTCGCTTACGCTCGGAAATACCTACCGTTAGAAGATTGATGTACTAGAATATATCCACACTCGAGGTGCGCTCGATATGCGTACACCACCGATTGCGTAAGTTCCTGCGGGTGGGTCATCGCTGACCGAAAGCACACTGCGCTGATAGTGGTGCGCTCGAAGGCGAAAGCTATCCGCCACAACATCGGCCATACTGAATTGAAGAACCGATCACCTCACCAGCGAGGAAATTGTACACGAGGCGTGTCTGCCCAACGCAATGAGTTACTTTGTCCAGTGCGGTTGTGACAATACTCCAGCCTGGCTCTACAGCTTTATCGACACTCATGGATGCGCGGGTCGGACAAGTTCCTCACGCCCTGCGCTACGTGCGCCGTGTAATGCGCTAGCAGAAACTACGGATGGACGCACCTTCGATACGCCATCCGTGCTCATGAACAGTTTCAGACGCAGACGCATCGACGCCAGAGGGCAGCATGGCAATGACCCATATCGTACTTCTGACGGACTATCAACCTCACCACTGGTGCGTGTCGTGATACCCACGATGCGCTGATGACGCACTCATCCAGCTAGCTGAACATCGCTGAGTGGTGGATAAGGTCTCGAGGACCTGAGGTAGAGCGACTGCACAGAGAACTGGGACAGGACGGTGATGAGAGTCTCAGGAGAAGCGGCAGCATAGTTCCATCGGGACTAAATCCAAAGAAAACTCACGATTGAGGACCTTAAAGGACCTCTCCGTTTGCTCTATATACATCAATGAATGAAGGCACTCAACAAATGTGCGCTTACTCGTCCTAATCTTAGCGAGGTATGATACCAGCTTCTATGACATTTATAGATTCTGCTCTTTCTTGAACTCCAAGACTAAAAACTGTCGTTATGTGTGTGGAAAAACTCCTCCAGCTTTATTCCCTTCCAGCTATAAAGTACATCAACACGGCCACAACTATCCAAAAGATTTAAAGATTTTGTGCCACATGATGCTGTTTCTAAATATAAGCAGAAATGGGCCATAATATCTAATTGGCAACATGAAAATTATTAAATTTATTTACCCAACGAGTAAATAAGGCTGATACTCACTGAGGGATGAATTTATTTGGCAACATTGAGACCAGGCTGTCGGAAATACGTCTATAAACATCTATTACATCGTCAGGAAACATATATAAGACCGTTGCCTATAAGCGAAACTATCTCCAACCTTAGGAGGTTTTTAGATCTTAAAATGGTAATCTCGCTTTCAAGGAAGGCTGAGCCCATCCAAATGAAGATATGTGGTAGAAGGGGTAGTCTACAACATCCTTTATATTGTTATCAAATCCTTTCTATGTAAGGACAGCCGTCTTTCTAACAATGACATTTCTAATGACATCAGGCTCTCTGTAACCTGAAAATGTACCATTCTATATAACCCATGCTCTAGGAATAGTAACGATGATAAAGAACGACATCCTTTTAAATCTCTATTTCAAGTCTTTCAATTTTGCAAAGATAACACCTAGACTTTTATTTTTCTGTTTCCTGCGAACATATAGTCCTGATGGAACCTTTACCTAAATGCTCTCTCGCATTTCCTTTATTAATCCTCGTCGTGTCCAAGCCAGCAGAATACACCTGTGTTGGTCTTAATACCTCATATGACCTAATAATAAAGTTGTATACAGGCAAAAGCTCAATCCTTACTCAGCAACACGGTAGCGCATGTATGTCTTGCGCAGTGAAAAGTAATATGCCATGTATATTAGATCAGCTTGAGCACACGCTTGAGGACCAGAGTTGCAACGTGCGTTACAAGGTGCAGCTGAAAAGTTTACCTGATAGTTGTCTTGTTCTCTTGTACCATTGCAGCAACCTTGCCTCAAACATCTTAGAGATAGGTATTCTTACTTCGTGATCCGTCTTTTTGCATCCGCAGTACCACCCTTATTCCGATATATATTCTTCAAATGTGCTGCTTTGTCACTTGTATAATATCCGAGAAGCGAAGACCTGAATAGACACTGAACAGAAAACCTTTAATCACCTTCCTTTCCTCGTCCATATCTTCCTTTTAGCTTCTATCCTCAATCCGCCTCAGCTCTCTCTCTGTCAGTGATTGCTTCTGTACATTCTCAGTCTTAATATGATATTTTCTGAAAGGATAAGCTCATCAGCTCCTCGTCGATAGCAAGATTAACAGATCGACGAAAAATCTTCATAAACTTAGCAATGGTATTAATCGCATATCCAGCAGCTCTCAAAAGTTCTCGAAAATCGCAAAATGCACTTGTAATCAATCTGAGTAAAGGTTATATCATCCTTAAATCGTCTAGTACCGCTAATGCAGCCTTATGATTTGCAATCATACCTGCTGTATATGTCTCTTTGTATCATCTCCTTCCATCCAGTCGAGAAAAAGAACTATCCTCCTTGTATGCAATTAGAGTGGGGTTGTCTACCAATTTGTTAACGTCACCAATATGCTTGATGACATATTGTCCATCTACTTGTATTTGGATTAATGCATTATGACCCTTTAATTCATTAGATAGCTCTCGTAGGATGTTCTGTATATTCATAATTGTAGGAAAAGATGGACTCTAGGACTGAGAAAAATCCATCCTACTAGTCTTGCTTTTTTTAAAGATTAAAGCACTCCCTTATATTTTTAACAGCAGCTGATTTTGCCTGCTGAATATCCTTCGGGAGTGTATATATCTGTTATCAATATCGATGAATGTCGTCCTGGTCTCTCACTGTAAGTATATCTGTATTAGCACGCAGCATATCTCGTGATGCCCGTGTCTTTGAGACTGTAGAATTTGTATCGGTCTGTCAGCTTCAAGTTCGTACGAATATAACGACTCAGCAATCTCTGAAAGCTTTTTCTGTTCTTCGTTCCTTTCCTGGTCTGAAATCATCACTGAACAAGAAGTACTGTCCAGGACTATCGAAGATACGTAGCTCTATCATTAATTTAATAACATGATCAGGAAGTGTTAAGAGCGCATCGCTATGATTTTTGCGATTGAACCATGAAGATACAATGTCTTCTTTGCTACATTAAAGTCTCCTACCTTAATATAACTCATCTCTTTTGGACGCACGAATAAATAATGTAGAATATAGCAAGCAAAGCAGGTAATGTTTGTTGTGTTCCATCAACCACGCCTTTTATCCTCTCCAGTACATCATCAGGAATAACGTCACGATTCTTTTAGCTGACCACGACGCTGCACGATAGAGAAGTGTTCTGTTGGGTCTATAGAAATGTATCCACGCTCTAACAGATACTTGCAGAAGGTCTTGAGCCAAGAAAGATAGTTGTTCCTGGTGCGCAATGTGTTATTTCTGTCAACAAAGACGTATTCTAAGAATTGACCTACCATCTTGTTGTCAAACTGATAGGTGTAATACAAATTGACGTTCTGTATCTTCTTCCACTCTTTCAGTACCTTAATCCTACTGCAATAAGACACAACTGATTCCTCTCGCATATTATGCTCTTTAAGAAGCTTGAATAGATAAGATTCATACTTAGCACAAGCATCGTCGAATGCTGTGTACTCAAGAGGTTGCACGAGTTCTACCCACGGATTCCAGCCTTGCATAAGTTTCTCTGTCAACCTCTTTATAAGGGCTTCTCCATATTCTCTCTGATTACGCTTACCCTTTAATATGGTCGAGCATAAACTTCTTGATACGAAACTTTCCCTCTCTGGGTCAAATGCAGAAAGAGACATAACATTCTGAGGCTTGATGAAATTTAGGTGTTTTCCATCCCTACAATCTCATTAATAGCCGTTTGTCTGTTTTTTGAAGAAAAATTTTTAGACATTTCCTAACTTTTTGCGTGAAATGCCCTATTGAATACTGTTTATTCTGTTAAATTAAAGTTCACCGACTTTTCGCTCGACCACTTTGTCTCCGACCAAAGATAATTATTTGAAGTTCAATATCTTTGATTTAATTCTGTCGGGATGACCCGAGTCGAACTGGCGACCCCTACGTCCCGAACGTAGTGCGCTACCAACTGCGCTACATCCCGATAGCTTAAAAGCAAGTGCAAAGTTAATTATTTTCTCGGAACTAACACAAACTTTCTCGCCGTTTTTCTTTCTTGTTATAGCAAGGCTGGAAGCTCAAAAAGCTTGATACCATTACTACCTTTTTATCAAGATATAATGATCCTCCGGACGATGAAGAGCTATCTCCTTTTTCACCTCATCAATATCAGCGGAACTTGCGGAAATCGGTTTGTGTCTTTCCAAACTCCTCTCCAACAAGCCATACATTACGAATGTCTGTAGCCTTAAGCAATTCCACAACCTTCTGATGTTCTTCTGCAGACGCATCTCCAAGCTCACGCATATCACCGAGGATAGCCATCTTATTCTCTACCTCCATTAGCTGGAAGTTCTCTATTGCAGCAGCCATACTGGATGGATTAGCATTGTAAGCATCCACAATAAGCTTGTTATGTGCTGTCTCAGTCAACTGAGAACGATTGTTATGAGGTACATAATTCTCCAAAGCATAGTTGATTTGCTGTGGCGTAACACCAAAGTGAAGGCCAATAGCAATGGCTGCCAACATATTATCTAAGTTGTAAGAACCAATGAGATGGGTTTGCACTTCGTAAATGGTAGGTGATGGGTGATGGGTGTTAAGACTTGACGACTGCCACTCAAACTTCAAGCACGGAGCGCAGCTAACAACATAACCTTGCACATCGGCAGTTTCATCTTGTCCGTAAGTTATGATACGATCAAATGCCCGCTGCTCTGCCATTTCCGTCAAATCGGATTACCTCGTTGAGGAAAAAGTAAACCACCATGAGCTTTAAGAAAAATCATAAAAGTTCACCCTTGGTCTTCTTTACGCCCCTCAAAACTACCAAAACCCTGAAGATGTGCACGACCGACATTAGTAATCAAACCACAAGTTGGCTCTACGTATGTAACTAATTTCTCAATATCACCAGGGTGAGAAGCCCCCATCTCGATAACCGCTATCTCATGTTCTGGACGAATACCTAACAACGTACGAGGCACACCTACATCGTTGTTATAATTCGCCTCCGTATGATGTACATTAAACTTCTAGCCAATACGGCAGAGATAAGTTCTTTGCTTGTCGTCTTTCCATTTGTTCCTGTAATACCAATCACAGGGATTGAGAACTGACGACGATGCTCACGTGCCAGTTCCTTATAAGTAACAAGGGCATCATCAACGAGGATATAACGCTCGTCGCCTGCCTTTGCATATTCCTTTTCGTCAATGATTGCATAGCTACAGCCCTTTTCCAAGGCTCCCTCAGCAAACTTATTACCATCGAATGAAACTCCCTTCAATGCCACGAAGATACTTCCTTCAGGACAGTTACGACTGTCAGTAGTCACGATAGGGTGCGCTTGGTAAATCTTGTAAATCTCCTGTATATCCATTGTGTTTACTTTATTCTTAGTGCAAAGGTAAGCTAAATGAAAGACAATGCAAAGCAATGAATGTCTTTTTTTATTGTTAGTAATTATGTTTCCACAACAGGAGTGATTGCTATTAGATTCCACACAACAATATATAGCAAGGGAATTAACGCCCCGCACCAATAGTGTTAAGCCTCCGCACCAATGGTGCGGAGCATCAACACAACAAAAAAAGATGGTAAAGGGTTTCTATCAGTGCCTAACAATAGCTTTTAAAACATGACTACTTAAAACGCGACATACGGACGCAAACGTTCGATTGCTTCTGGGTGTAAAGTCCTTTAATAAATGGAGTTGTGAGAGATTGGAAAGTTTTCCTTTCAGTCGTCTATAATCACAAATCGCCTTTGCCTGATAGAAGTTTATATAAGGATGCTTACGAAGTTGTGCGAGAGTTGCAGTGTTTAGGTTTATCTTCGCTGTCTGTGGATTAGCGATTGAGAAGTAAGGTAGGGTTTCTTCTGGAAATCCTTCAATCTCTTGCAGTTGTCCCACAGCCACATATCCACCTAATCGTTTACCATAATTAAGGATAGCACGTGCCCACCCTGAACCAATACCAGGAACCTTCTTTAGCTGGGTTGTGTCAGCAGTAACAAGGTTGACATGTTCTCCCGCCCTTAGCTTCAATGGATAACTAAGAGTATCGCGCACATAACTTTTATAAGGTTTATACGTATTTTGCGCCTTATAGGCTTCATAAGCCGCATGAGCAGCCTGTTTATCTGCCTCCTTTTTAGCAATATAGGCTTGTACAGAAGCTAATGTAGAGGCAGGTTGATAATCGTCACTTATCGTTATGTAGGGTTCTAATTCTCGATACTGCTTGCGCGTAAGACCATAGAGTCTGGCGAAATCCATTGGTGAATGATAGACTCCTCCTTTAGAACGATACTTGATGATGTTACGCACTTGGAAAGGGGCTAAGCCTAACTGCAGCAACTGCTCGGCTGTAGCTGTGTTTGGATCGAAAGCAAATAAGTGTTTACCTTCTGCTGTTTCAATTTCTTGTAGCTGCTCCTTAGGGGAGTAAGAAATGGGTTTACGATTGTTTATACTATCGTTTTTGACATCTAATGTTTCCGTTGTCTGATTGCCAACAAAAATAATCAAACCAATACTACCAACGATAAACAGCAAGAGTATTAGAAGTACTTTCCGGTCGGAACGATGAAGATAGAATATTGATTTTAGGTTCATAGTATGTAAAGTTTAAGAACTAATAAATCCTTCAAAAAGAAGAAATCATTATAGAAATAAGAGATGGTTAGGCAATTATTAAGTATTAATTGGTGACAATAGGTTGTAGATTAATATTGAATTTAATACTCCTTTTTATTACCAATCCCTTCTCCTATTAGAGAAGGGGTTGATAATGGATTTCTTCTATTCCTTTTCAAAGATAGAGAAGATAGAGAGGAATCGCCTACCTAATGGCTTAGAACACACCTAACTGATGTAGGAAGATAGCAAGAATAGCCAATGGACAGACAAAGCGGATGAGGAAGTAATAGGTACCAAAGAAGATACCACGTGTGGTTCCCCAGTTGGTAAACTCATCCTTCACCAGCTTTTTAGGCACATACCAGCCAATGAATAAGCAGGTGAGAAGTCCTCCTATAGGTAGGAAGATTTGTCCTGTCACAAAGTCGAAGACATCGAAGAGGTCGACACCTGCCACTTTGAGGAAACTCCATTCGCCCAATGATAACGAGCAGACTGCACCGATAAGCGAACAACCAACCGTAACAATCATTGCAGCACGTGGACGACTGATATGCAACTCCTCTTGGAAGAAGGCTGTACTCACCTCATGTAGGGAAATCAAAGAGGTCAACGCTGCCATAGAAAGAAGCAGATAGAAAGCCATTGAAATGATATAGCCAACTATAGGCATACTTGCAAAGGCTTGTTCAAAAACATTTGGAAGGGTAATGAAGATGAGGGATGGTCCGCTATCAGGACTTACTCCCACTGAGAATGCTGCTGGGAAAATCATCAAACCAGCAAGAATAGCAACACAGGTATCAATGATACCAATCTGTACAGCTGAGTTCAAGAGCTTTGTATGACGGCTATAATAAGAGGCGTAGGTACAAATACAGCCCATTGCAATACTCATCGAATAGAATGATTGTCCTAAAGCGCCAAGAAGACATCGCCTGTCACCTTACTAAAATCGGGCTTCAAGAGAAATTCTATACCCTTACTTGCTCCTGGAAGAAGGCAAGATGCTATGACAATAGCCACCAAAAGCACAAAGAGGGCTGGCATCATGATCTTTGATGCACGCTCAATACCATTTCTGACACCATGAATAATTATGTAGTGAGTGATAAACAGAATAGCTACAGTCCATAAAACAGGCTTCCACGGATTAGTAGAAAAGTCTGTAAAATAAGACTTGAAATAATCTGGTGTACCATGTAAATGATTCAGTACAGAGGCTGTTCCATATTGCAAACACCAACCCGAAACAACGGCGTAATAGCCCGTAATGAGGAAACCTGTGAGCACTCCTAAAGTAACCCACCCACTTCCAAGCAGTCCCATTAGACAACTTTGTATAGGCACGTGCGGTATTAGAGGCTGCATGACGACCGATAATAAACTCGCTGACCATGCAAGGTAAGCCCAATAACAAGATACAACCGATATAGATAAGAATGAAAGCAGCACCACCATTCTGACCTGTCATATAAGGGAAACGCCATACATTACCCAAAACCAACAGCACCGCCTGCAGTGGCAAGAATCATACCTAACTTGCTTCCAAACTTTTGCTCTTTTTGTTCACTCATATAAATTTGATTTGAATATATGCGCAAATTTACGAAAAAAATATCTACTTTTTGTATCAAATTAGAAGTAAAAACATGAGTATAGCGCAACACATCTTAACTAAATACCCATTTAGTTGTATTATTGTAATCGGAACTTGGATATTGTGTTTTATGACTATTCCAGAAACGCCACTGAGTTCTGTTCGGTTTATAGACAAGTGGACGCACAGCCTTATTTACTTAGTTTTAGGACTAAGCATAAGCCTCGAATACTTACGCAATACAAAGCATCCCAACCCCAAGTTTATTGTCGTATGGGTCTGGTTAATGCCTATTATCATGGGAGGACTCATTGAAATTCTTCAGTCCTACTGTACGAATGGGAATCGAAGTGGTGAATGGCTCGACTTCCTCGCAGACGCTATTGGTTCTACAATAGCTGTACTTATCGGTATTCTTCTGGTACGATATCGCACCAAAGCTTAAATGGATTGCGGCGCATTTGAGAATTATAGAAGTGACGATTTCCCGTCACCTCCAATCCAACAAAGTCTGGCTTATCAAACGTTTCATCCTCACTCCCTAACTCAACCTCAGCCAACACGAGTCCTTCATTATCACCATGAAACTCGTCAATCTCGAAGGTATGACCGCCAAAAGGAACAAGATAACGATGCTTATCTATCACACCCGGCTCGCATAAAAGCATTAGCTGCTGTGCTTCCTCAAGTGTAATCTCTTTTTCAAACTCATAACGTGATAGACCACCTGAGCTTGATGGACCTTTTGATTGTAAGATAGCCTTTATCGTCCCTGATACGAACACGAACGGTATTGACTGCTGCAAAATATCCTTGTTGTATATGACTACAACTACATGCATGCTTTTTTTCCAATCCTTATTCTTATAAACTAAGAACTTTCTTTCAATCTCTAATCCACTCATGAGAATCCCATTATTAATATAATCATTGACCGTTACCTATCAATAAGATAACTGTCGCCCATTATAAAAGCGTCGATTATTATTACATATTTGATGCACTAACGATTGTAAGAACACCCAAAGTAACTAAAATCACAGCCAACCATGCAATGACACGATTAGCTTGCTTTTTCTTGTTTTAAGCTCTCTTTCCTTACGATTTACTTTTTACTTCTTTCACTCATAGTTATATTATTTTAAAAAGGTTATATATCATGAATAATAAGGGAAGGAACCTCCCCAAATACCTCAAAAGGAGAGGACGTATTGGATAGTAGTGGGATAATAGTAGGGTTTTCCTTTAATGACCTTTATCCAAACTAATTTCCATTAGAATCTTCCCTCACCTCAGAGAAGATGGAAGAAGCTTTTTATTCCTCCGTAGGGAACTCCATGAGGTAAGCCTTGATAAAGTCATCAATCTTACCATCCATCACACCATCCACATCAGAAGTCTGATAATTAGTGCGGTGATCCTTCACACGACGGTCATCAAAGACGTAACTTCGAATCTGACTTCCCCACTCAATCTTCTTCTTACCAGCCTCAATCTTAGCTTGCTCTTCCATGCGTTTCTTCATTGCACGGTCATACAACTGTGACTTCAAGAGCTGCATAGCCTTAGCACGGTTCTTTGGTTGGTCGCGAGTTTCCGTATTCTCAATGAGGATTTCTTCCTGTTCTCCAGTGTCAGGGTCTTCATATTGATAGCGCAAACGTACACCCGATTCCACCTTGTTGACGTTCTGTCCACCCGCACCACTCGAACGGAAGGTATCCCAACTGACACGAGCAGGGTCAACATATACTTCTATCGTATCATCAACCAATGGAGTAACGAAGACGCTGGCAAAGCTTGTCATACGCTTACCTTGGGCATTGAACGGACTAACACGTACCAAACGATGTACGCCATTCTCACTCTTCAAATAGCCATAAGCATATTCTCCACCCTCAAACTTCATTGTCACACTCTTAATACCAGCCTCATCGCCTTCCTGTATGTCAGAAATAGTAACTCTATACCCCTGTGCTTCGCCCCAGCGCATATACATACGCATCAGCATAGAAGCCCAGTCTTGACTCTCCGTACCACCCGCTCCAGAGTTAATCTTCATCACACACTCCATCGGATCCTCCTCCTGGCGTAGCATATTCTTAAGCTCTAATCCTTCGATTACCTTAAGAACCTTAGCGTATGCGGTGTCAACTTCCTCCTCAGTAACGAGTTCATCTTTATAGAAATCGAATGCTAACTGAACTTCATCAGCCAACGCACGAGCCTTATCATAGTCTTTAACCCATTTCTCGATATCCTTAACTTTCTTCATCTGTTCCTGTGCACGAGCTGGGTCCTCCCAAAAGTCTGGGGCTTGTGTACGGAGTTGCTCCTCCTCAAACTCTATTCGTTTCTTATCAATATCAAGATAACGATGCAACGCTTCAGTGCGTTCTTGGATATCTTTTAGCTGATCTGCTGTTATCATCTTTATTCTTTTATCGTTGGAGTGGGATTAGAAGAGTTGGTAGGACGGATAAGATTAGCAAAGATAGCAAGCCGAGTGAAACTATTAAAGCTAATAAAACCCAGCCTAATTCATCTTAACAATTAACCTGTCAACTCGTCAACACGTCTATCCGTCAACTCACTTACTTCCCTACTCCTCGTACATCTTTTCAATCACATCTTGATAGCGACGGTTTACAACCGAACGCTTCAGCTTCAATGTATTCGTCAACTCTCCGCTTTCCATTGAGAAATGGTGAGGAGAAGAGTGAAACGCTTTATCTTTTTCGTATGATGCCAAACGCTGCTGTAAGGTATCAATACGCTCACGCATCATCTCGTTTACGCGCTTATCCTGGCATAACTCCTCACGGTCCTTAAACTCTATGTGATTCTCTTTTGCCCACTCTTCCAATACAGAATACTCTGGAACAATCAAAGCTGAAACAAACTTACGCTGGTCGGCAATCACTGAAACCTGCTCGATAAACTTATCTACTAACAGCATCGCCTCCACCATCTGTGGTGCAATATACTTACCATTAGAAGTTTTGAAGAGGTCCTTGATACGCTCTTTTAAGAATAACTCACCGCCCTTCATATAACCAGCATCACCAGTATGGAAGTAACCATCCTTATCAAAAGCCTCCGCATTAGCAGTATCTCGGCGGAAGTAACCTGGCATAATTGTTGGACCCTTCAGCATTACTTCACCCTCATCGCTAATCTTTATATCAATACCCTCAAGTGGTCTACCTACTGAACCAACAGTATAAGGCTGTCCTACATGATCGCAGGTAACGGTTGCCAAACTCTCGGTCAAGCCATAACCAACAATCATGGTAATACCGATACTATGTACAAATTCCTCTACTTCTGGAGAAACATATGCACCTGCCGTTGGGAAGAGATGTGGATTAACCAAGCCTAACTGTTTGCGAACAAGACTCAAAACAGTCTTATTAACAAACTTATATTCCATCTCCAATGTCAAAGGAACGCGCTTGCCACGTGCAAGATACTGTATATTACGCTTTCTTCCAACATTCAAAGCATGATAGAACAGCTTACGCTGAACGATACTTGAATTATCCATGCGCTCCTTTACTGCTACATAAACCTTCTCCCAGAAACGAGGTACAGAAGCCATACTTGTAGGATGCGTTTCACGCATACTCTGCTGAATCTCCTTTGGATAAGTGTTTACAATCAATTCTGCTCCGGCACAGAGAGCCAAACAAGCCCAGCCACGCTCGAAAACATGACTGAACGGCAGAAAGTTGATAACACGGTCTTTCTCATTTACAGGCACACTCTTCCTATTGGCATCCATAGCTGCCTGATACATCTTATAAGTCAAGATAACTCCCTTGCTCTCACCTGTAGTACCGCTTGTGTAAAGAATATTACAAATATCATCATAGTTCGCCTGCGCCAATCGCTCTTCTACCTCTGCTTCACGTGGAAAACCTTCACCTAACTTTAAGAAGTCTGCAAAATAGATAGAATTTGGGTCGTGCTGACTAAGACGTACACTTGAATCAAAGACAATTATACGCTCCAATGTAGGGCAAAGGGATTGAATACGACGAGCCTTGTCATATTGCTCCTGTTCACCAACGAAAAGAAACTTTACATTGGCATCTTGAATCATATACTGTATCTGCTGTTCAGAACTTGTCGCATAAAACGGAATGCTAATCACGCGTACTCCGTATGCACCATAATCTGTATAAAGATGATGGATACAGTTTTGTGAAAACACTCATATCGTCTCTTGTGGCTTCATTCCGAGGTTCAAGAGGGCATTTGACACTTCCTTTACGCGCATTGAAAACTGGTTCCATGACACTGTTTTCCAGTCCAGACTGCCAAAGTTACGGAAAGTGATTGCTGGCTTAGCACCGTATTTTTTTGCTTGTTCGTGAATAAGAACAGAAAGATGTCCAATTGTCTGCATTGTTTCCTAATTTATCTTCATCAAATCAGCATATATAAAAACTGAAAGTCTTTTATTCAAATAGCTGATTGCACTTTTATCTTCTGCAAATATAAACATTTATCCGCAAAGCAAAAAAATAAATTAGATATTAAATTACAATTTTAGTCGTTTGGTTTCCCCAAAAATAAACAAAGAAGATTAGAACAATTATTTTCCTTAATAGAACAAAACAAACTACTCATGAATATCAATTAGAAAAAGTAGAAGATTACGATAAGACGCTATAGAAATAACTTCTATGTATTTTTCATCAATAAGTTGAAGCCATTTACATAACACTTTTCGATGTGTTTAGTACTCCGCACCAACGGTGTTAACTATCCGCACGATATGTGCGAAGCCTTAGCACGACGCGTGCGAAGCATCAACACATCAGCTTATAAGAAAGAGAAAGGGACATAAAAACCATTATAACAAGGGAAATAAGGTAAAAATGGAAAACTAATAGAGGAAAAAGATTTAACAGACAGCTATCAAAGAAGATTTTTCTTCATGATAAAAGAATTATCTTCATGAAAAGAATTCTTTCTTCTCATGAAGATAATTTAGTTATAACATACTTATTGAGGTTTGAAAGACGATAAAACACGAAGCAAATTATCATCACTTTGAACTCAATAGGCACACCTTATTTATATAGAAGATAAGATGCTTATTAGCGCAACCACTGCTCTGGATTCAACTTAGCTGTCTCCTTACGCAACTGGAATTGAAGAATACCAGTCTTGCCAACGGTTCCGATGGTTTGTCCTGTACCAACCTTCTGTCCTTTGCTGACACCGACAGAACCCAAATTAGCATAAACAGAGATATAAATACCATGACGAATCATCACGACACTCATACCTCCTGCCATGAAGACTCCACTCACCTCGCCCATAAAGACACTGCGAACAGCACTTCCAGGAGCGCCCTTTGATATTGATACCATCATTGTTCAAGCGGATATTTGACATACCAGCCACATTGTATTGACCGAAGTGACTCAACAATCCGCCCGACAATGGCATTGGCAATCTACCACGATTATTGGCAAAGTTGCCAGTTATCGCACGGTCGGCAGAACTAAGCATATCATTGCTTTCAGCAGCAGATGCCCTTGCAGCTTCAGCCTCACGAGCAGCACGTTCACGATCGGCAATAGCCTTACGTTCGGCAGCCACACGATTTGCCTCAGCCTCACGAGCCATCCGGTCGGCACGAGCCTGCTCAGCAGCAGCACGTGCTTCAGCCTTTTCCTGTGCAGCCTTAGCAGCTGCCTCCTGCTCTTCAACCTTACGAATAGCACGCTCACGAGCGGCAGCACGTTCCTTCTGCAATGCTTCCTGACGAGCCTTTTCAGCCGCAGCACGGGCAGCGGCAGCACGAGCAGCAGCCTCCTGACGAGCTTTTGCAGCAGCCTCAGCAGCAGCACGAGCGGCAGCCTTAGCTTTCTCCTCTCGCTCCTTTGCCTCTGCAATACGACGAGCATTCTCTCCGGCAGCAGCTTCTGCAGCAGCTTTCTTGCGTGCCAATTCTTCAGCACGCTTCTTAGCAGCAGCTGCACGAGCAGCAGCTTGCGCCTTTGCTTCTGCTATAGCACGTTCGCGCGCCTTCTGGATTTCAATCTGAATAAGTCGGTCAATCTGCGCATTCAAAGCCTGTTGTTGTTGACGACGCTGAGCGATAACACCCTGCAACACCTTTTGATCGTTCTGCAGAGAGGTTACAACCGTTTGCTGTTCAACACGTTTACGCTCCATCTGCGCATGTACCTGGCGGTCTTTATAGAGAAGATTACTCTTATTAACACGCACGTGTTTCAGCTGTGTTTGCTTCTCATCTACCTGCATCTGCTTTCGCTTTGAGTTGTTCACCCTGCGCACGCTGGTAGGCAGCATACTCACGTACAAAACGAAGACGACGATACATCTGGGTTAGGTTCTTTGCTGAGAAAACAAACATTAGTTTGTCTTGAATACTACGATGACGTGCCATATAACGCATAGATCGGATGAAACGAGCACGACGCTCGCCCAACTGTGCCTCAAGAGAAGCTAACTGACCTTTTAGAATACCGATATTCGTATCCAGTCCCTTGATATCTGTGGCAATAGTATCAATCGTTCTCGGTGCTGACCGATTTCAGTATCAAGGCGTACAATCTTTGCAGACGGTCGTCAACGTCCTTCTGCTTTACTTTCATTTCCTCCTCATGCTCTGAAATCTCTTGTTGCAACTTCTGGTTTTGCTGTTGCAAACCCTTAATTTCCTCTGTTGTTACGTATGCAGGACCCTTTGCGCCCTTCTTACCTACATGAGCGTTGCGTACAACACCCTTACTCTGCACAACTTGCTGACCTTTCATCTGAGCGGGTTGACCCTTTAGTTGTTGCTTTTGTTGCAATTTGCCCTGCTGCTGTTTTCCTTTAATTGGGGTTGAGTTTGCAATTTCTCAACTACCGGTTTCTGAACTTTTACAGGAGTAGCAGATGCTACAGTGTGGTTGTTATTAATCGCATTTACAGCCTTCTTACCCTTACCTTTTACGGAAGTTTGAGATTCAACTAATTGCTTTACAGCCATTTCTTGCTGTTTCCTATGCTTACGTGAATGCTGCGCAGAAACACTCAGCATACACATGATTGACAATATGAATAATAAAGAAAGACGTTTCATTTAAAAGTTCATTAGTTTGCCGAGGATATCCTCAACACTTACTTTTGTGTACTTATCAGATGGTGTGGTAAAAACTTCCCAATCGCTGGCATCGCTAAAAGTCTCAAGATCAAAGTTAGCTTTTAAGTGTCTTCGCAGGCTTCTGTCCAAACTTTGGAGTATTGATGGTCAACATCTGACTTGCTGGGAAGAGCTTTGAACCAAACGCTTTAAAGTCATCATAACTCCATGAGAGCTTTGAAGCACCATGCGTATTGCTATTATAAGTAACAGTTGTCAGTACAATCTGATTGTTCTTAGGATTGACTGACCACTTATAATCCATCTTTCCATCTTTAAGACTTATCAGAGTAGAACTCTCTGTCTGTGCTTTACTCTCATCAACAGTAAACTGTGAGAGGTCTGATTCGCTTACCTTTTGCTGACGAGGAATGAACACCTGATTCCAGAAAAGTGACTGGAGTGAATAGAAGTTGATACCATTATCACGCAAGAAGCCTACCTCATCGTAGCTTGCCTTTACATACTGCTTATGGATGCGGTCAATGAAGAGGACGTAATCCTTTGCAAACTCGATGCGTCCCACCTCACTACGAAGAATTGGAATCAGCAACTGCAAGCGGATAACCTCATCCTTACGCATACGCAAAATACCCGGTACGGTAATATCCTTACGCCCATCATTGAGCGTAAAAGTGAGGTTTGAAACGAGGTTCTTTTGGTAAAGTGCATTGTCAGCAACACGCTGCATGACAACAACACTCTGCATCTTGTTCTCCTTTGGAGTAGGTGCTGTCTGCTGTGCAACATTGTTATCCTGCACAGGTTTCTGCTGCATTACAGCTTTCTTTGTACCACATGATGCCAAGATAAGGGCAGTCATGCTTACAAGTAATATCTTTGTTTTCTTCATTCTATATATATTTCTTTTAGTTCTATCTTCTTTCTCAATGTCGCATTCTCCTTATTTCCTTCAAGAGCTTTCTCCAAAACTCAAGAGCTTTCTATATCGCCTGTTTGTGCATAGATATCACCAGCGTGTTCCTTTACAACATTGCTCAGAGTAGAGTCATTACGAATTGCTTGTTCGATATAAATCTTTGCCTCTTCGTAACGCTTTTGCTGGAAAAGAATCCATGCGTAGGTGTCGAGGTAAGTGCTATTATTTGGCTCTGCCTTTATCGTCTTATAGCTCATCTGCTCTGCCTTTGTAAGGTTTTTATTCGCCTCACTGAGGTAATAGGCATAGTTATTCAATGCAGCCACATTATCTGCTTTCCACTGCAAACAACTATCATACGCTTGAAAAGCCTCATCATTGCGCCCCTTCTCATGAAGAATATCACCCATAATAGCATAGAAGTCTGACACAATATCTGGGTTACTGTCTGGCTTTATCTGCCCCACTCCCTTTCGGAAGGTCTCCAATGCAGCGTCGCTGTCATGCTTTTGAAACTGAGCCATACCTTGGAAGTAATAGAATGCCATCTCATCTGGATTATACTCTATGGCTGGTCGGCAGATAGCGATAACCTTATCGTAGTCTTCTGTTTCCCAAATATTCTGTATCAGAGCCACTCTTGCACGCGAATTATCAGGTTCTACCTCAATAGCTTGCTCATAAACACGATTGATTTCAGCCTTTGGCCACTTGCGAAGTGTCATGTATGCGGCTTTAAGCATATAGATATCAGCATCTTCTTGTGGAACGGCTAATGCTATAGAGAACTGTCGCATCACCTCAGTACTATCCGGGGTGTTATCCTTCTGACTGCTTGTAATACTCTGACGGAGTAATTCTAACTTTGTTTCCTTCTCTGTTTTTGACGATTGCAACAGTTCCTGTAGAATTGTTTTTACAGTTGCCTTATCTCCAATATTATTATAATAATCCATCATGGAAAGCTTAGCAAGCGAGTTATCAGGGTCTTCTTTCAGTACATCACGGTACTTTTTGAGGGCTTCCTTTTCTTTCCATTCTGCAAAAGCCAGTTCCCGAACATCACACGATAGTTGAGATCGAGCGGATGATTGTCAACAAGCGACTTCAACTCATCATACTCCTTGCGCTTTTCTCCCATCTGTTCGTAGATTTGCATCTTACTAAGTGAAATCTGCTCATTAGTCCCTTCCAATGTTTCCAGACGTTCCAAGCATTTAATCATCATCTTGTATTCATTCTGGGAGCCGTAGAGTTGATAGAGTATTTGCAGTACATCAGAACGCGTTTTATTAGATTCATAAAGACGTTCAAAGGCTTTGATGGCATTAGGATAGTCCTTCTGGGATACGTAGAGCTTTCCTAATTTTTCCTGATAAGCTGAGTTTTCAGGATCAAGACTTGCCGCCTTCTCGAAGTATTCACGTGCCAATGCATCCTTCTTCATATCCACATAAAAAGAGGCTAACTGATACTAAACCTCTGGAGCTTGTGGATTGAGTTCGCGTGCATGGCGCAGAAGGTCAAAGGCAGCCGTAAGATTGCCCATATCCTGCTGTCGAATGGCTTCAAGGAAGAAGTAATTATAGCTTTGAAGGCTATCCTTTCGATCAGCATACATCGCCAAAGAACCACCCAACAAAGCAAGAGCAAGGAGGGTACGGCGCATCTTTGTGACTTTCAATATAACGTTATTGAACATTTATCGTTTCTTTCTTTGTCTTTACTTCACACCCGTATGACCATATCCACCTTCACCGCGTTCGGTCTCATCGAGTACTTCCACCTCAACAAACTCTGCCTGTTCGTGGCGTGCAATGACCATCTGCGCAATGCGTTCACCGTCGTTGATGGTAAAAGGCTCATCTGAGAAATTAATGAGTAGTACCATGATTTCACCACGATAGTCGGCGTCAATCGTACCAGGAGAGTTGAGAACAGTCAGTCCATGCTTCAAAGCAAGACCGCTACGAGGGCGCACCTGTGCTTCAAACCCCACTGGGAGAGCGATATGAAGACCGGTTGGGATGAGTCTTCTCCATTGGTTGCAGTACGATAGGTGCATCGATATTAGCGCGAAGGTCCATCCCCGCACTCTGTGAAGTAGCATAAGCAGGAAGCTGCTGATGCCCTTTATTGATTACTTTTATCTGTGTCATTGCCATATAATAAGGTACAAAATTAAGCATTTAAAGCCACATTCATACATTTTATGAAGTAAAAAACTTGTTTTTAGCCAATTTTAATTACTTTTGTGTGTAGGTTTAAGCACCCCAACTAATCATCAAGTGATTTCATCAACACCCAACATTCAACACCCAACACCCAATCAACATTACTTTTGTGTGTAGCTTTAAGCACCCCAACTAATCATCAACAGAATTCATCAACACCCAATATTCAACATCCAACACCCAATTAACATTACTTTTGTGTGTAGCTTTCAAGCACACAATAAATCATAAACAGAATTCATCAACACCCAATATTCAACATCCAACACCCAATAAACCCCGCAATGAACTGGCAACAACTCATATCCAACAAGCGTCTCGGACAAGAAGATCGTCACGCCCTTCGACACGACGACCGCTCTGAATTCAAGCGTGATAGCGACCGATTGATTTACTCCGCACCGTTCCGACGACTGCAAAACAAGACTCAGGTGTTCCCTCTTCCAGGTAGTGTCTTTGTGCACAACCGCCTAACTCATTCCTTAGAGGTAGCTTCCTTGGGTAAATCCTTGGGTGATGACGTAGCAAGAAGACTCATCGAAATACATCCAGAGTTGCGTGGTACGCTCTTTGAAGAGATTGGAACCATCGTGCAGACAGCCTGTTACGCACACGACATGGGTAATCCTCCGTTCGGTCATAGTGGTGAAAAAGCTATTCAAGCGTTCTTCACAGAGGGTCCAGGGATTAGCTTGAAGGAAAAAGTTAGCCCACATTTCTGGGAAGATATTACTCATTTTGAGGGTAATGCCAACGCCTTTCGCCTCATTAACCCATCGTTTCTTAGGCCGAAGAGAAGGTGGTTTTGTTATGACTTATAGTACACTTGTGAGTATCGTAAAGTATCCTTTCAGTTCTACATACACCAGCAAACATGGCAAGTTTGGCTTCTTTGCAACTGAGGAAGATACTTATAAGAAGATTGCTGATGAATTAGGTATCATTCAAAAGGATAGTTCTGAGGATGGTATCTGTTATGTTCGTCATCCACTAACCTACCTTATGGAGGCAGCAGACGATATCTGCTACGAAATTATGGATATCGAAGACTCACACAAACTCAAACTCCTATCCTTTGAAGAGACAGCCGATTTGCTCCTTGGCTTCTTCGATGAAGAAACAAGAAAGAGCATTAGAAAGCGCATAGAAGACGAGGTGTGACCGATCAAAAACGAACAGGTGGTTTACTTCCGTGCTTGTGCCGTAGGACTATTAGAGGCAGAATGCGTCAATGTCTTTGTTGAACACGAGGAGGAGATACTCAACGGAACATTCGAAGGGTCGCTTATCAAGCATATTTCCGAACTTCCACGACAGGCTTACAAACACTGTACAGAGGTCTCTGTGGATAGGATTTACCGCAGTAAAGCAGTCCTCGACGTTGAGCTATCAGGTTATAAGATTATGGAAACTCTGATGGAAGCACTCATCGGTGCTGCTGTTGAGCCTGAACATTTCCACAGTCAGCAGCTTATCCGACGCTTCTCGCTCAGTATGACATCCAAAGTCCTTGTCTTGAAACACGTATCATGGCAGTCCTTGACTTCATCAGTGGAATGACAGATATCTCATGCACTCGACATCTATCAGAAGATAAAATGGTACTCAGTTTGCCGCTGATATAAAAAGCTCTCCCCGACCCCTCCGAAGGAGGGGGAGGCAAGAGGGAAAAAGAGGGATGCTATTCTCACACTATTATCGCAGTTATTCACTCTTTCATAGAGACTTAAAGAAATTCTCTCGAAGGAAATTTGGAAACGCTTTTAATATGAAAGATCAACACAAAGACACCCTACAACGCATTTGTCTTAACTCCATTTCACTCTTTCAACTCCTTTAACTCCCAAATGAAACAATGGAAAATCAACACAAAGGCACCCCTACAACACATTTGTCTTAACTCCTTTCACTCCTTCAACTCCTTTAACTCCCAAATGAAACAATGGAAAATCAACACAAAGGCACCCTACAACGCATTTGTCTTAACTCCATTTCACTCCTTCAACTCCTTTAACTCCTAAGTTTTCCTCCCTCCCTTTCACCTCTTCAACTCCTCTAACTCCTAAATAAAAACAATGGAAAATCAATATAAAAAGACCTTTCCTGACCTCATGGTAGGAAAGAAGATTATCTACGTTCACGGCTTTATGTCAGCCGGTTCAAGCCATACGGTACAGATGCTGAGGGACTATATGCCCGAAGCAACTGTCATTGCGCCCGACCTCCCCATACATCCTGAGGAAGCAATGGAACTATTACGCAACCTTGTTGACACCGAAAAGCCCGACCTTATCATTGGTACTTCAATGGGAGGTATGTACACAGAGATGCTTTTATGGTGTCGACCGTATCTGCGTGAATCCTGCTTTTCAAATGGGAACAACCATCAGCGAGACGAATATGATGGGTAAACAGGTGTTTCAAAATCCACGACAAGACGGCGTACAGGAGGTTATCGTAACCAAGGCATTGGTAAAGGAGTATAAAGAAATCACCGAACAATGTTTCTCTCAGGTGACAGAGGAAGAGCAGCAGCGCGTCTTTGGACTCTTTGGCGATGCTGACCCCGTTGTCCATACCTTTGACCTTTTCCATGAACATTACCCTCAGGCAATCCATTTTCATGGTGAACATAGACTTATCGAGAAGGTTGTCTTCCATTATCTCATGCCCGTTATCCGATGGATTGACGACCGACAGGAAGGCCGCGAACGTCGTACGGTACTCATTGACCAGAACACCCTCGCTGATGGATATGGTAAACCGAAATCAAGTTTGAACAAAGCTTACGAGTTCTTACTTGATAACTATAACGTATTCTTCGTGTGTCCTGCACCAACCAACAATCCATCAGCCATCACTGAACAACTGGCATGGATTGAAGATGCTTTCAGCGCACCAGCATGGAACCATACAATCTTCACCAACCAGCCTCACCTCTCTATGGCGACTACTTCATTAGTAGTACTGAACACGATGACTTCCTCGGCACAAGCCTACTTTTCGGTAGCGAAGAGTTCAAGACTTGGGAGGAAATTATCACTTTCTGAACGCTTAGGAGGACAGTAAGCGGGCGGAAAGACTCATTTCTATGAATTATTTTCATGAAAAGAAATATTTTTCATCGTGAAAGAAATATTTATTTTTCATGTAAATAAATTCTTCTTTTCATGAAAAATAATTCACAACAATAGGCTTTCTACAATAAAGAATGCTCACAACCAACTGATAACAAAGCAATAACATCCACTCAAAACATAATCCAATGAATTAGCCCCCACGCATAGTATAAAAACAATTCCTCCTTATTAAGAGGACTGGGGAAACATTATCATAATGGCACACGAACTATTCTCACGTATCGCTGACATCCTTTCGGCACCTTCTGAGGCGCAGGCTCTTATCATGCACGAGACACTCGTCATTGCTTGTCATGAAGGATTAAAAAACACCCGACATGGTTTCGGCAACCTTTCTTCGCAAGTGGAGTCGCTCTGCCGACAGCATAATATTGCCCCACAGGACATTGTGGCAATCCAGAAAATGCGCCGACATAGTAACTCTAATGCCCCTATTCTCCCTGAAGACGTGGCTTACGACTGTCGTGCCTTGGCTATCTTCGTGTCTGCTGTTGTGCAGGAGGCTATCCCGTCGTTCCTCGTTGGAAAGATTCCTGCACACGGACGCATCACAGAGAACATTCAGATTACGAATTATCGTTACATTTGTTGTATCGTAAGAGAGTGGGACGAGCGTACTATTCAGGTAGCTGTAACCAATCAAGACAGTAGCGAAGAGCTCTTGTTAGTGGACTATATGAACACGCCAGACTACATTGATTTCAGCTACTTACGCCCGATGCTACGCGAAGGGATGCAGCTGAACCTCCTTGACTGTACTGTTACACGAAAAAAGATCGTACCTCGTCTTATCGTCGTTGAGCCGACTCATCTGATAGATATCTCACCATAGCAAACTGTTTTGAGACTTACGGACACCATCCGTTGCTTTTCACTGTCAACAGACTTACTCCCCGCCTCAGCAATAAACACATTGTATTGGGTAATTTCGCCAGTTCTGCACTCGATGATATCATCAATCATCCTGCAGGATACGACATCAAAAGAGACCTCCGTTCTAACTTCAAAGAGAAGGCTTTTGGACCATGCGACCTGTCCCTGACTTTGATGCAGCGTCTTTCAAACAAGATGCAGAACGACAGGTGGAGAACATCAAGGGATTGTTGATGAAATCTTCCAAACTTTTCGACCGTGAGAAAGCGATTCTTGAACCTTCCTTTGTATGCGAACGATTGGGCATACAGGGTCGTGTTGACTTGATGACAACCGACTTAAAAACTACTTGTTGAGCAGAAGTCGGGAAAGAATACTTTTATTGAACGCAAATACAAAAATCCACATGGGTCACTCCATGTTGAGAAACACTACGTGCAGGTATTACTCTACTATGGTATCTTGCAATATAACTTCCAACTCAGTCCGAAGAATGCACACATCCAACTCTTGTATTCAAAATATCCCCTACCCGACGGACTCTCGAAGTGGAGCCACTGTCAAAAGCTGATTCTGTGAAGCTATCCGCTTCCGTAATCGCCGTGGCTATAGAGTTCGATGGCTGATAATGGTTTTGATAGGATGTTGCCATTGCTCACACCACAGACATTGAACGTTGAGAAACAAAACGATAACTTCTACAATAGATACCTCTTGCCGCAACTCACTGAAACACTGGCACCACTTCACCAACTCAACGACCTCGAACGTGCTTATTTTCACACGTATGATGACCTTTGTTATCAAGGAACAATTAGTGTCAAAAAGTGGGTGTACAGGAAGGTGTAGGAAACAGTAATGCTGACCTATGGAACATGCTCTTGCGGAGAAGAAAGAGACAGGAAATATCTATACAGAACTGACTATCATCGAGAAAGAGCGTAGCAGCTCGTTCAACGGCTATGATACGATTACACTCGCTGTACCCCAACAGGGCGAAGATTTCTCCTAACTTTCGCAGAGGAGATATGATTTACTCTATGCGTACAAGAAGAACGAGGCTCCTGACGTGAGAATGAGTATTCTTTTCAAAGGTTCACTACAGGAGATACATGGTGACAGACTTGTTGTACACCTCAATGACGGACAGCAAAAACCCTGACCTTATCAGCGGAGATTACTCGCTATTGAGCATGCTGGTAGTGACATCGGTGGCACATCAGCTATCAGAAGTCTTTACACCTTCATCACATCAAACGAAGAACGCCGCCAGTTGCTCTTAGGACAACGCACACCACGCATCGATAAGTCTCTCACCTTATCCCGTAGTTATCATCCCTGATTATGACGAAATCATCTTGAAAGCTAAGCAGGCACAGGATTATTTCTTCTTATCGGTCCTCCCGGCACTGGCAAAACCTCACAAGCCCTGCAATCCTTGTGCGTGAACAGTTGGCAGGAACATCTATTCACAACCATCTTCAGCCTATTCAGTAGAAGATCTCAAGCACAACAAACTTTCAGAAACCATCAACACCCAACACTCAACACCCAACACCCAGACGGCAATCCTCCTCCTTGCCTATACAAATCGTGCTGTTGACGAAATTTGTAATATGCTAACAGAGAACGACATTGACTATATCCGCATCGGTAATGAGTTCAGTTGTGATCTGAAATATAGTGACCATTTGTTGAAGGAAGTGTTAGATGACAACGCAACCCTCAACAGTATAAAGTCTACCTTAGCAGATGCTCAAATCGTTGTTGCCACAACCTCAACAATGAACAGCAATGCTGCACTCTTTAATATCAGCATTTTCGACCTCGCCATCATTGATGAAGCGAGTCAAATATTGGAACCAAATATCATTGGTTTACTGACAAGCCAACACAGGGGAGGACGGGCCATCGGTAAGTTTATACTAATTGGCGACCATAAACAGCTGCCAGCGGTGGTACAACAGAGTGATACGGAAGTGCTTATTGAAGACGAAACACTGAAAGCAATCCACCCTTAACTCTGCGCAAACTCTCTTTGAACGCCTTATCCTTACAGAGCGTGCAGCAGGGGAGAACTGAGTTTGTTGGTACACTGCACAAACAAGGGCGAATGCATCCAGACATTGCAGACTTTTGCTAATCGTAAGTTCTACGCACGCGAACAACTTGAATGCGTACCATTAGCGCATCAGTTGGAGCAGACATTAGCTTATAACGAAACGAGTGAGGACGAGACGGATAATGTTTTGAAGGCGCATCGGATGATTTTCATCCCTTCAAAGCCGTGTCGACAACTGAATATTTCAGAGAAAGTAAACACGGAAGAGGCGCGTATCATTACCAACCTCATAAGACGTTTATACCGACAACTCGGCAAAAACTTCGACCCACAGAAGTCTGTTGGTGTCATTGTGCCTTACCGCAATCAGATTGCAATGATTAGAAAAGGAGATTGAGAAGCTCGGTATTCCCGAACTGGAAGAAATCAGTATTGATACCGTTGAACGCTATCAGGGCAGCCAGCGTGACATCATCCTCTACTCCTTCACCATTCAAAGTCGCTATCAACTCGATTTTCTCACAGCCAACACGTTCTATGAAGACGGTCAACCCATTGACCGCAAACTGAATGTTGCCATCACAAGAGCCCGCAAACAGTTGATTCTACTGGTAACGAACAGACATTAAGACATAACCAACTCTTCGCAGAACTCATTGATTATATCAAAGAAAAGGGTGGATATTATGCAGAAAAGGTATAATCTGAACAAAAGGGAATTTACAAACAAGACACACGTTTTCATCTTTTCTCCCTTATCATCTCCTTAATGCGCAGTAGGAGAAAGCAAAAAATAAAAGGAGATTATGCCAGAAATATCAATGGTAGAACCTGATACCTGTACAATCTCCTTTTATGATTTCTTCTGAAAAAGCTAATTAGACTTTAATGCAAGCCCTGCCTATGTGCCCAATCAATCGCATCTTGATGCGTTGTCATCTTTACGTTCTTATAGTTTCCCTCTATTGTACGAGTTGCTGTACCTTCTTTCCAAATATATTTATAACGGAGTTCTATCTCATTTGCACCCGTCCTGAGAAGATAAACATAACTTCCCTTCCGGAAGAAATGGTCATCATACCTATACAAACCACCAACGACAGAACCACCAGCCACCCAATCGCCGCCCTTTGTTAAGTCAACAATCTTTCCTGCCTGGCTCTTAGGAACAGAGAAACCAACAAATTTACCTGAGATACCCAATGGATAGTTGACACCGATTTCACCTCCAAAATCACTGTAAAGAACAGGACTTATCCCATTATTTTACATCATTGTCATCATCACTACCGCAAGCACTAAGGCTAAAACACATTACCAATGCAAAAACACTGGCTACAAGGGCATAAGTCCACTTGAATATTTTTACGCATATAATTTATTTTTATAGTTAACCTAATCGCAAAGATAGCGTAAATATTGCAAATAAACAAGAAATAAAACTACTTTTCAACAGAACTCAACATACATAAATACAAAACTTTACAACTAAAAGTGAGCATTATAGCCGATAAAACTTAAATCATATATCCTCTATTATCATCGTTTTAAACTTAAAAAAATAAGCGCCTACATCGAATAACCATTAATTACTTTTTGACAGTATGACTCTTTTTTAACAACAAGTTGATATCTCCCCCATCATATATTGCATGACGATTAGCGCTCAACACCATTGGTGTTAAGCCTCCGCACCATTGGTGCTGGGCATGAACACCGATGGTGTTGATGCCTAAACACCACTTCACAGACAATCAACATGACAGCAATCTATCGTTAGAAAGGACTTGCACAACCGACTATTAGCCTTGGTCATAATCTATTACTACATCACCATTTTGCCTTAAAAGTAATCATAATTATGAATTCTGAATTATAAATTATGAATTAAAACCAATCATAATTATGAATTATGAATTATGAATTATGAATTAACCCCTCTCCCCCTGCCGTTATTCGGCTGATTTTCCGTAACTCTTGCAGGCAGATAAAAAAGAAACAAAAGATGAAGATAGAAGAGCAAATTACCGTTGCTGCACTTGCAGCTGTAAAGGAATTGTATGGAACAGAAGTTCCTGAAAAGATGATTCAGCTGCAGAAGACACGCAGCGACTTCGAGGGTAACCTCACACTCGTCACCTTCCCATTGCTGAAGACTTCACATAAGAAGCCTGAAGATACGGCACAGGATTTAGGTGAATACCTGAAGAAGAACCGTAAGGTTGTAGCTGACTTCAACGTTGTAAAGGGTTTCCTCAACCTCGTTATTGCACAGGCAGCATGGACAGATCTGTTGAATGATATCAACGCTGACGAGAAGTTTGGCGAGAAGCGTGTGACAGACGAGAGTCCATTGGTGATGATCGAATACTCTTCACCTAACACCAACAAGCCACTTCACCTCGGTCACGTTCGTAACAACCTACTTGGTTGGTCATTGGCACAGATTATGGAGGCTAACGGCAACAAGGTAGTAAAGACGAATATCGTTAATGACCGTGGTATCCACATCTGTAAGTCAATGTTAGCTTGGCTGAAGTGGGGCAATGGTATCACACCAGAGCAGGCTGGCAAGAAAGGCGATCACTTGATTGGTGACTTCTACGTACTCTTCGACAAGCACTACAAAGAGGAGTGCAAGCAGTTGCAAGAGCAGTATGAGAAGGAGGGATTGACGGCCGAAGAAGCAAAGGAAAAGGCTGAACACGAGGCTCCACTGATTAAGGAGGCACACGACATGCTCGTGAAGTGGGAAGCTAACGACCCGTAGATCTGTGCTCTGGGGAGAAGATGAACAACTGGGTATATGCAGGTTTCGACGAGACTTACAAAGCGTTAGGCGTTGGTTTCGATAAGATTTACTACGAGTCAAGCACCTATCTCGCTGGTAAGAAGAAGGTAGAAGAGGGTCTTGAGAAGGGACTTTTCATCCGTAAGGAAGACAACTCCGTATGGGCTGACCTCACCAATGAGGGTTTTGGACCGTAAACTTTTGCTGCGTAAGGACGGTACATCGGTGTATATGACACAGGATATTGGTACTGCAGAGATGCGTTTCAATGACTTCCCTATCGACAAGATGATTTATGTTGTTGGTAACGAGCAGAACTATCACTTCCAAGTTCTTTCTATCCTCTTGGACCGTTTAGGCTTCAAGTGGGGTAAGGACCTTGTACACTTCTCATACGGTATGGTTGAATTGCCAAACGGTAAGATGAAGAGTCGTGAGGGAACAGTTGTCGATGCAGACGACCTTGTTGCTTCAATGATTGAGAATGCTAAGAGTCTTAGCGAGGATAAGGTGAACAAGTTGGAAGGTATCACTGAGGAAGAGAAGAACGAGATTGCACGTATCGTGGGTATGGGTGCTTTAAGTATTTATCTTAAAGTCGATGCACGCAAGAATATGCTCTTCAACCCAGAGGAGTCTATCGACTTCAATGGTAACACGGGACCATTCATTCAGTACACTTACGCACGTATCCGCAGTATTCTCCGTAAGGCTGAGGCACAGAACATCACCTTGCCAGCATCACTCAACGACGATGCTCCACTGAACGAGAAGGAGATTGCACTCATCCAGAAGCTCAACGACTTCGGTGTTGCTGTCGCTCAAGCTGGTATTGACTGAGGCCTCAAGTGGTATTGCAAACACTACTAGGAACTGACAAAGGAGTTCAACCAGTTCTATCATGACTATAGCATCCTCAACGCTGACACCGAAGCAGAGAAGATTACCCTGCCTGATGATTGCCAAGAATGTGGCTAAGGTCATCAAGAATGGTATGGCATTGCTCGGTATTGAAGTGCCGAGAGGATGTAGCCCCACTTCCCCAACCCCTCCAAAGGAGGGAGATCTAATGGGATATAGATTAATACACCTTGCAAAAAAACTTAGTATACAAAAGTATATTAGTCTATATCTCTTTAGTTTACCTATAACAAAGAAAAATAGCCATTGGTAGGAAGCAATAAATAAGATTAAGTAGACGATAATGGCTTTGGAGTCAAAGAACAATACAAGACAACAGCATCAAATAGCAAATCCAATGAAGGAACTTGTAAACCCTCCTACCAACCGTAACGATACTGTATTACTGTTGCCACTTGAGGTGCGATGCCCTCTTGGGCTGTTGACGTTGCTTTGTTCCGGGCAACCCAGGTCCTATGGAATATCAATGTTGACCTCACAAACAGGGCGAGAGTATTCCATTTTGGACCGGTAATGGAACGAACAACATTGGTGAGTTCCTCGCTATTGTTCATGCTTTGAGCACTGATGGAGAAGCAAGGTATCAAGGATAAGGTTATTTATAGCGACCTCACAATGCCATCTTATGGGTAAACAAAAAGCGTTGTAAGACTACTTTTTTGTCCGCAATGCAGAAACTGAAGAACTCCATCAAATCATTGCTCGTGCAGAACACTGGCTGCAGACGATAAGGTAACGATACCTATTATAAAGTGAAACCAAGCAATGGGGTGAGATCCTGCCGACTTCGGAAGGAAGTAAAGCCTCGACTCTGACCCTCCCTGAAGGGGAGGAGACAAATTTGCATATGGTTTGGTATGAAAAATGATTTGAAATAACAACAGAAATAAAAAAAGCTCCAGCAAGTTTTCACTCACTGGAGCTTTTTATTATCTCTAAAAGCTTCCTCAACAACCTTATAAAGCGGAATTACATTAGATAGTAGTAAAGAATTACCTCTATAAAGATAATCCCTTTATCCTACCCATCTTTTATTTGCACCCTCCCTTCGGAGGGGTTGGGGGGAGGCTTCTGTTAGGAGACTTTACTATCCGTAGATAATATTACCGTTCTCGTCCTTATACTCATCGAGACCCTTCTCGTATGTAGCCATAGCGCGGAGGCTCATACCTACATTTGAGAAACCACCATCGTGGTAAAGGTTCTGCATTGTCACCTTTACGGGTGAGATCAGAGAACATTACGATACAATAGTCAGCGCACTCATCAGCACTTGCGTTGCCCAATGGAGACATACGGTCAGCGAAGTCGAAGAGCTTATCCATACCCTTCACACCTGAACCAGCAGTTGTCATTGTAGGTGACTGAGAAATAGTATTGATACGTACGTGCTTCTCACGACCATAAATATAACCGAAGCTACGACCGATACTCTCCAACAATGCCTTAGCATCAGCCATATCATTGTAACCGTAGAAGGTACGCTGAGCAGCTACGTAAGAGAGTGCAAGGATTGAACCATATTCGTTGATAGCATCAAGTTTCTTAGCACTCTGAATCATCTTGTGGAATGAAACCGCAGAGATATCAAGTGTTGTATCAAGCATCTTGTAGTCCAAATCATCGTATGTACGGTGCTTACGAACGTTTGGAGACATACCGATAGAGTGCAAAACGAAGTCGATCTTACCACCCAAAACCTCCATTGAGCGCTTAAATACATTCTCCAAGTCCTCAACGTTTGTTGCGTCAGCAGGAATAACCTCGCAGTTTAACTCTCAGACAGTGCATTTACTGTACCCATTCTTACTGCGATTGGAGTATTTGACAAAGTGATCATTGCACCTTCCTCAACTGCTCTTTCAGCAACTTTCCATGCGATTGACATCTCGTTGAGGGCTCCAAAAATAATACCTCTTTTTACCTTTTAATAAGTTGTAACTCATAATCTTCGTTATTCAAATTTGGTGTAAAGGTAAGCAAAAAAGGTTGATTTGCCAAGAAAATACACATAATTTACATCTAAATGCTATCCACAAGTGACAATTTGCACCTTTTCACATTCCCTCACAAGCCAAACTAGCAAAAACACATCACCCTTATTTCAAACTATTTTAGGCTCTTTTTCAACTTCATGGAACTATCAATATTCAAAAGACTATCCCTTCTTTCACCAGCAGAATATCTTTTCTCAAATTATTTTTCATGAAAATAATTATTTTTCTTCATGAACATAAATATTTCTTTTCATGATTTCTTCTGTCGTGAAAATAATTCCGAAGTGATAATTATTTGTAGTTGCACTGCAATGCTTTCTAATTAATTCAAGGCGTAAAATCTATTTTATTTTATGTCCATAAGCCTATGCAGCGACGTAACCTTTCATCTCTGTTTGTCCTATTTACCCCTTCTAACAAGGCTACGAACCGCATATACAAGGAACATTCCAGTAGATCCAACCAGTGCCAAAGCCATATCCTTCTGTGCATCCCACATGTCACCTTGCTGACCATTATAATAGTCAGCCTCCTCTGCTGTCATGACTATCGTCAGTAACCATTCAAATAGCTCGTAAATCAAACTACCCGTTTGAATCATCATCCATGCCATTACAACAGCAACAAACGACTGTTGCTTTACCCATTTCCTACAAAGATAGACGAAGTAAGGGAACAACAACGCACCAAAAGAGAAATGCACTAACCGATCATAATGATTACGTGGGTCATGAAAGAAACCTTTATCAACCAAACCTAATGATACCGCCCACTCCTTATAAGGAACGTAAGAATAAATGTAACGCGCTCCAATAACATGAAGCAGCGTAAAACCAACAATACCAATAAACGCTGACATCGGTAGCTTCTTTCTAAACACATCTATTATCAGCGGTATCAATAATAGTACTGTACCAATATGTTGCAGCGTCTGCTCATTCTGGATAGATTGATGAATATGTTATAACTGTCACAATCACCACCAACAAAAACAAGCGTCAGTTTTATTTTATCTATCATTTTATTATTATACTTTATACGTTAACAGAGCGACAAAGGTAATTCTTTTTTTGGTTCTGCGGGATTTAGTGTGAATTAACATGCCGTATCCCGCATTAAGCGGCACGAAATTCGTATCTTTGTAGTCAGTATGATGACAACCGAAGATATATTATCCAAGCTATTGCTCCACAACAACAATGATTGGGAGATTGAGAATGTGACCTGTGATGACTCCACCGAAGAGATACATATCATGCTCAAATATCGCTATGACACCATCAAGGTTGAAGAGAAAGAATTCCCTATATTTGACTTCCGTCATGAACGAAGTTGGCGGCATTTAGATATGTGGCAGTACAAAACCATCCTTGAGGCTCGTATTCCTCGTTACCATGATGGCGAAGAGGTCAAGAGTGTCGCTGTCCCTGGGCATACCAAACCCCCGGATGTCTTGGCTGATGGAAAAACGATAGAAACGCTCCTCTACCAAAAATCAGACAAAGACTGCACGTCTTCTCAGCCTTACTTTCGAGCAGGTACATGGCGTTATGCTTCGCGCCGTTGAACGAGGTTTGGATAAGCGTGATAAGACTCATATCTACAAGCATGTGTGCATAGATGAGAAGTCTATCCGCCGTGGTCATGAGTATGTCAGCATGCTCTATGATGGAGATACTGGTCATGTCATCGAAGTAGAAGCAGGCCGAAGCGCCAAAAGCATTGATAATCTGTGCACTAAAGCGCTCACAGAGAAACAGCGCAATTCGGTTGAAACGGTATGTACAGACATGGGGAGCCTTCATTGATGGCGCTGTGAAGTATTTCCCCAATGCCAGCCACTGTCATGACTTTGTACCACTGCGTTACCTATTTGAACGATGCCGTCGACAAGGTGCGCAAGCGTGAGGTTAAGGAGATCAAGGAACTGCGCAGTACCAAGTATCTTTGGCTCAAGGACAAGTCCAACTACACTCCCAACGACCGTCGGAGATTTGATATGCTGGAGAATGCCGAGTATCAGGTCTCGCAAGCTTGGAAAGTCAAAGAACTCTTTCGTGATCTCCTTCGCCTTAACTATCATGGAGATATGGAGGCTTATGGTATGTTGGGAGACTGGATGGCAGATGCCTTGCAGTACAACATTGAAGAGATCAACGGTGTTGTCTTTATGTTCAAGAGACACCTCAAAGGCATCATCAGATCCATGGTTACTGGTGCCAACAACGGCAAAGCCGAGAGAACCAACGGGTCGATTCAAGAAATCAAGACCATCGGCAGAGGATATGGTACTGCCGAACGCTATCGGATAGCGATTCTATTCTTCTATGGTGGGCTAGACATATGTTAACTCACACTAATTACAGTAGAACCTTCTTTTTACAACTCATTTCTTGAACGATATAATCTCTTTCATCAGACACTTTCTTCTTTCCCCTTTCCTTATCTCATTTTTCCATACTATATACAAAGTAATTAAAAGTTATCTAACCGTGATAAAGACTGTTTATTGCAAGCATTGTTTAGTTTTACTTACTGCAACTTTTTACATTATAAATTTCCCTACTATAAAAATAATAAATTAAGATACTATCGTAAGTAACAACAGTATAAGAGACATAGTTTGACTATTAATCAGCCTTAATTATAAAAAATAAATTTCCTATCACTGCTATCACTACCAAAAAGGACATGTTATTCATTTTCAAAGCCTTTACAAACAATGTTAAAAGTGACAGCAAATAAATTTTTAAAATTAATAGTATGATTTAAGATGAAAGTGAGTTCTGATTTTAAACCTACACCTACACCTACAAATCCATTTGCAAAATTCTACTATACATATCACAATAAGCCCCAATCTAATGCATTAGCCTTTGCAATCATGTCCTTGGCGGTCTCAGGTTCAATGGAATAAACATACAGTATTTTACCATACAGCCATTGGCGAGCATGAGAATGTCCTGGCATTACGTGGTCAAAATGTGCTGTTCCATACTTCTCACAAAAATGAAGATGTCTGATAGATTTGTCGCTTGAACTTCGAGGTACACGAGGTTTTTCCATCTACAAGAATACCTGTAACCATTTGACGAGATCTCAGGTCCATAAGTTCCTGTCTTGGTATAATTCAACAGTAGTGATTCCTCCTCAACTATCTTTTTGAGAAAATTCTGTGTAGGAAGTTTATCAAGTTCGTTCGCTGAGAAAGTCAAATCATCAGCATATCTAGTGTAATGTATACCGTTCAAGTCTGCAAATTTTGCTAATCTGCTATCTAATCCACGACATATCAGATTTGCTAAAGCTGGGCTTGTTGGAGCACCTTGTGCCAGAACCGCCTTAGGCTTATTATACAAATATCTGAAACAACTCTGTTTGTAGCCTCTAAGACTTTGGGTACTTTTCTTGTTTTAATTTCAAAGTGCATAACGTAGCCAAGTCGTGACTCACGGCTGGCGAATAACCTATTTCTAAAAAAATACCATAGACACGCTGTACGGTTATACTCTCGAAGAAACCTTTGAAATCAAACTTGCGCATGAAAGACATACCAACATGAGGACTTGCATTTTGAAAAGTACTGCCACCCTTGACAAATCCCTTACTCTGGGGATGAACAGGAATCTTGTCCAAAATCTCATGCAATATCCATCGTTGAATACGTTTTAGGTTCTGATATGGAACAACTATCCGCCTCCTTTTGCTACTATGTTTTTCTTGATTGTAAAATATGCATCATAACCATCAATGTGGTCTTTTGATGGAAATAAGTTCCGAATATTCTACACCTACTATGCCTGCCAAGTGTTTTAGTGAAAAATATTACTGGCAGCCCCTTCTTTATCAGGTTATCTGTATATTCTATAATAGAGGAACGGAATTGAGAGTTACATCCGTTCAGTTGTTGTATAAAAAGAGTCTCTTGGGAAATCCATAACTTTTAATCTATTACTCTTACTGGTGTTTAACAGTCGATGAGGTTGTTAATAATGGCTGACATAGGCAGCCATTATTATCAGTATAATGATACTTAATTCTATGCTCACAGCCAAGGGGCTGCAACAAATCAAGGAAATAGCAGTCCTCAATCGCTAATAGATTAATCTCCGAAATCCCAAGAAACTTATAGGGTATATATACATATTCTTTTTATTATCATATCTATTACCAAGGATCTTGCCTCAAACTCTTTCTTACGTATACTTGTATAAGTCCTCCTTCCTTCATCTGTCAGCAACCCATCTTCTCTGAGAAGATTCCTTTGAACAGCATTTTCACAGAGTTGTTCATATTGCTTGCTAGGTTATTTCCAACAACAAACAAATGTATGAGTCAGATCGCTTATGATATTTACCATGCAACAAACCAATCAATTGAATAGATTCACGACCAAAAATCATTAAATAGACGATTGATATGACCTTGGCTTATTTTTGAGCAATACTAATCCATTTATATTTCAACCGTTCATAACTTTCATCACGACGTGTTCTGTCAAATAGTCTTCGAGGGAAGAGTGGAACCCATTTTTTGCCATTATCCGAACGCCTCTTACTTGCCCAAAGAATAGGCAAAGTATTATTTGAGTAGTATGGTCGAAAACATACCAACGATTGACTGTTGGTATAGCCTATCGGGCCAATATACAAATCCATCCCTTTTACATATTGCTTTAGGGTAAAGATATGTCCATATTTAAGAGCGAAGTCTCTGACAACCTTCATTCTCGGAGGATAGCCAACACAGAATGTCTTCGTACAAAAGCTGGCTGGTGCACATCTCCATAAACAGCGACATTCCTCACAGATAACAATGTTCCAGCTTTTTGCATATAAGCAACACATAAACAAGCAACTACACCCTTTGTGGTATGTTGGGAGTTATCTGTTCTAATAATTTGCAAGCGCCTCCTGAACCTAAGAAATCATCAAGAAGCACAACAAGATATGGCGTGTCGCTATATGAGAAATTGTTGTCAACAAAACTCCACGAGATATGACTAAATCGACCTATAATCTTTTTGATATGGTACGCTATTAGTACACCGCTTTTTCCTGATGCCACCAATAGGATATATTGCAATAGGGCATTCCGTAATCGTGCTCTTATGATTTGTTGTAAGTCATCTTCTAACACATTAGCACACCCTGTTTCAGAGTAAAAGGAAACTTGGTTGAGCAATGTCAGGGCTGTTCCCTCAATCACTTTCCTCAAAAATTATATAGCTATGCAAGAATATCCGCTTCTGAAATTTGTTCATCAAAGCGATATCTCAGCGTGACGAGTACTTAGTGTCGATTTTTAGCATATGATAAAAGAATATTATGTCACCTTAATTCCGCAGCACAAAATCTTGTAAAAATCCTAAGTATCAGAAAAACAAGGTTCTAACAACACTTGTTCATGCAAGAAATTTCACCTTTCTTGGTACTGCAAAAATAATAAGCAAGCAAAACATCTGACATGACAAAGGTAGCAAATAAAAACGATAACATAACTTTTTCGAGGATTTTATCACATCAATAGATGTTTTTCAAAAATTGGGTCTTGATAACTTACTAACCACCTATTTATCCCTGCTCACAAATTCGATGCAAAGTATTCTTAAAAGCAGGACTACCGCTATTTCCCCAGTTGGGCTTCCATAGGGGCATCATTTGGAAACTCTTTAGGGTCAGTCCTAAAACCCAGTTGCAAGTCTATACTCTTAAGCGCATAATTTCATAAGTATTTATTACCTTTGCATCATGAAGAATGACCAACTATTACGTTGCATCTTTCCAGATGTACTTGCCGACTACTTTGATGTTGTCGATATTCAAGAGAGTGCTTGCCAGTTTGACTTTTGGCTTGACGAGCGTAACTTTATGGAAAAGTCAGACCATAAGTTAGGCACTGTAAGCAGTTATGGTTTTACCAGCGAGCGTGTAATTCAGGACTTCCCCCTTCGTGGCAAAGCAGTTTACCTCCATGTCCGCCGTCGCAAGTGGCGTGACAGTTCCAACGGAGAGATATTTACTTATTCATATGATGACTTGACGGCCGAGGGCAGTAAACTATCCCCCGAGTTCGTTTCTTTTTTAAAAGAATAGAATTGAGTCCACTGCAGAGAGCATCGCAAGCATTGGTGCGCACTATGGCGTAAATGGTAAGCTGTTATCCACACAGTACAAGGAATATTTCAGTGATTACCGTAGCTGGGATCAGTTGGATCATGCTCAAGACTGGCTATTGTTTGAAGATAACATAGGTGAGAGTCTAAGTATTGATGAGACCTGTCTAAGCAGTGGCGAGGTTTATACTTTTCTGACCAACAAGGCGGGAAAGGGCAGAAAAGGGACTTTGGTAGCTGTGGTTAAAGGGACTAAAGCAGAGGATGTTATTCAGGTTCCCAAGAAGATAAACCTTTCTAAACGGAAGACTGTCAAGGAGATAACACTCGACTTGTCATCTTCTATGATGCGCATAGTCCGTGCCGTTTTTCCCAAAGCACTTATTACCAATGATAAATTTCATGTGCAGAAACTATATTATGATGCTCTGGATGACATGCGTATCGCTTACCGGTGGATGGCAAGAGATAAAGAGAACGAGGAGATAAAAGAAGCTAAAATGTAAGGGTAAGGAATATATACCATTTAGATACAGCAATGGTGACACGCGTAAGCAGTTGCTCGCCAGAGCAAAGTTCATATTGACCAAACACAAGACCAAGTGGACTGAAACACAGAAAGGTAGGGCACAAATCATCTTTGAACATTATCCAACACTGAAAAAGGCGTATGATTTGGCTATGAAACTTACCGATATTTATAACATCAAGAGCATCAAGGATGCCGCAAGGCTGAAGATAGCTAAATGGTTTAATGAGGTTGAAGAGCTGGGAGTGGACAATTTCTACACAGTGATTGACACGTTTGAAAATCATTATCAAACCATACTCAATTTCTTTGTAAACAGAGCTACGAATGCAAATGCCGAGTCATTCAATGCTAAAGTTAAGGCATTCAGGGCACAGTTCAGAGGAGGCACAGATATTCCTTTCTTTTTATATAGGCTTATGAAATTGTGTGCTTAAGAGTATAGACTTGCAACTGGGTTTTTAGGACTGACCCACTTTTATTCTTAATTTTCATGTACTACCAACCGTAAAAATTGGGAATATTTTAAATAAGAAAAAGCTAAGTGTTGAGTAATCAACTACTTAGCTTTTACATCGTACCCGCACTCGGCTCGAACTGGGATGGGTTGCTCCCACTGGTGTTTGAGACCAGCGTGTCACTCTATTCCGCTATCTCGGCATGGCTGTTGTTTGAACAACGGTGCAAAAGGTAGAGAGAAAATCGGATTTGGCAAATTTTTGAGGAATTATTTAATGACAATACTTTGATTAATGCATATTTGTAGTATTTACAATAAAAGATTTGGAGGTATGAGTTATATAAGGTATCTTTGGAGAAACAAAAATCGGTTAGCTTAAATAGATAATGACTACGAATCAAAACAACTTTTTGCGTACTCTGCCGGTGGCAAGTGACGAAGACTATGGCCTGCAGTAGAGATAGCACCCAAAGCAATTTATAGACTTCTTTGGTGTGGGTCGTACTCAGCTTCAACAAACTTTTGACCGCTTTGCAGATATTCTTCCAAAAGAGAACATATATATAAATACCAGCTGTGATTATCTTGATCTTGTCAAAGAGCAGTTACCTGAAGTAGCGGCTGACCATATCATGGCTGAGCCAATACACAGAAACACGGCACCAAGTGTTGCTTGGGCCGTACACCGTATCATGATGTTTGATCCCAAAGCAAACATCATTATATCTCCTTCTGATCAGAATATTGTTAATGATGAAGCATTCTTTCGTAATATTAAAGAGGGATTGATGTTTGTTGAGAAGAATGATGCTATACTGACGATGGGCGTTAACCCTACCCGTCCAGAACCAGGATACGGATATATACAAAAGGGTGTCTACACGGGAAATGGCGATATATATAAGGTACAAGCCTTTACTGAGAAGCCCGACCGAGAATTTGCTCAAATGTTCATGGATAGTAAGGAATGGTGTTGGAATACAGGACTCTTCCTCGCTAACACTAATTACCTTCGTCAATGTCTCTCATGGTTTCCTCCCTTCTGTTTTACGTGCAGGCGAAAAGGGTGACCGACAACAACCATAGCAGAAGAAGAGGCTTTCGTTCGTAGAACTCTCCCACGCTATCCGAACATTTCGTTAGACCATGGTATCTTAGAAAAGTCGGAGAATGTCTATGTGATGAGATGCGACTTTGGTTGGGCAGACCTTGGAACGTGGTATGAGTCTATGAGTCACTACAAGAGAGAGGGTGACAATGTTGTTATTGACTCGGATGTTATCCTTGAAGATGCTGCAAATAATATCATAAAAGCTTTCCAAAGGGAAATTAGGTGTTATCAATGGACTTGATGGCTATATCATTGCCGAAAAGGACAATGTAGTTGCTTATATGCAAGAAGGAAGATCTTTCTGCATTGGTAAGGAAATATGTGAATGAAGTACAGATAAAGAAGGAGAAGAGTTTAGTAGTAAAGAAAACTCCCCAACCCCTCCAAAGGAAGGGAAGCTGCAAGTTTGGTAAAGGTGGATTACTTTGATTAAACGTATCTTCCTTATATTATGGAAAAATGATAAACGGAGATATGCACAATTGTATATCCTCGTCTTGATAACATCTTATTTCAGAGGCCAAATGTTATTCCAATTCTTGAAAAAGCCTTGAAGATCTTTTGCACGCAATCTCCTTCTGCTCTCAGCCTCAACCTGTACGTGATGCTTTGAAATCAACATCAGCCTCGCTGTTCATTGGCAAGAGGTGGATATGTGCATGGTTAACCCTCAACCCCAAGACGACCTGAGCTACCTTCTTTACATGGAAAGACTGTCTTTATAGCACGTGCTACTTTCTTTGCAAAAACCTCAAAGGCTGCAAGCTCTCATCTTCCATATCGAAGATATAGTCAACTTCTTTGCGAGGGATAACAAGCGTGTGACCCTTTGTTACTGGATCAATGTCGAGAAAAGCATAGAACTGCTCGTTCTCCGCACACTTGTAGCTTGGAATCTCACCTGCTGCAATTTTACTGAATATTGTCATACGAACCTCCTTGTTTTATTATTAGGCATCAATTGAGATTTTATCAATACGCAACAATAGTACCACGAGGGATAGTGATTTCAACCTCATCGCCCACCTTCTTATTCAACAAACCCTGTGCAATAGGGAGTCTTGATTGAAATCTTATTCTGTTTCAGGTTAGCCCTCTGTTTCACTAACAATCGTGTACTTCATCTTAGCATTTGTCTTTACGTTTGTCATCTCAACAGTAGACATAATCTGTACTGGCATCAGTGCTCAAACGTGACACATCAACAATCTTTTGTTGTGCCACGGTCATCTTCAATTCAGCAATACATGCTTCCGTGATGACGCTGTGCCTCCTTAGCAGCATCATACTCAGAATTCTCACTGTCGCCCTTATCGGCAGCTTCGGCAATAGCAGCAGATGCCTTGGGACGTTCAACAGATTCTAAATACTGCAAATCGGCTACGAGTTTGTCGTAACCTTCCTGTGACATATAAGCTACAATATCTTTGTTTAAAAATTAATCGTTTTTCAATAGACATAAAAAGACAGAATTCCAACATCTTCACACTGAATGCCGGATCCCTATATCCTTAAAATGCCTTAATCTTTTTATTTTTGCAAAAGTTAGGGTTAAAAATGATATAACAAAGTTTTTATGGGATAAAAATGCTTTTTTTCATAAGCTATATTTCAACTTTTCTTTCTGACTTTAGGCTTTCTTTTTAAGTTATATTCAACTATCTTTATTCTATCAATAGAAGAAAAATCTGAGATAATAGGTACTGTCCATCTCACAAAACAAGATACTCGGCCCCTACAATAATCAATTACTCATTATACAATAAATCAAAGATTCTGCTTAGAAGAGCAACCTAATAAAACCTCATCAGGCCAGTTGTATTGCCTAAAAGAAATCATATCAAACTATCAATTTGTCATGCATTCTTCTTGATATAAATCAATAATACAACATATGCTTAAAAAGACGCAAAAAGTTGCATATATATATCTCTTTATCTTTGCAACGTGTTTTTCATAGTATTAGATTTTAGTTAACAAAGGTTGGACTCATAGCGGTAGTCCTTTTTATGTCTTTAAGTCTAGTATTACAAACATTTTTCGATAAATACAGGCTTATAAAGCCTTCTATTACGACATCAAAACATTCCCAACATAAGTTAGTCATTAGTTCTCACAACATTATCAACTACCTTCAAGAAGTTTCTGGGTCAGTCCTAAAACCCAGTTGCAAGTCTATACTCTAAAGCACACAATTTCATAAGCCTATATAAAAAGAAAGGAATATCTGTCACTCCTCTGAACTGTGCCCTGAATGCCTTAACTTTAGCATTGAATGACTCGGCATTTGCATTCGTAGCTCTGTTTACAAAGAAATTGAGTATGGTTTGATAATGATTTTCAAACGTGTCAATCACTGTGTAGAAATTGTCCACTCCCAGCTCTTCAACCTCATTAAACCATTTAGCTAACTTCAGCCTTGCGGCATCCTTGATGCTCTTGATGTTATAAATATCGGTAAGTTTCATAGCCAAATCATACGCCTTTTTCAGTGTTGGATAATGTTCAAAGATGATTTGAAGTCCCCTACCTTTCTGTGTTTCAGTCCACTCTGGTCTTGGTTTTGATCAATATGAACTTTGTTCAAGTGAGCAACTGGTTACGCGTGTCACCATTGCTGTATCTAAATGGTATATATTCCTTTCCTTTACTTTTTAGCTTCTTTTTATCTCCTCGTTCTCTTTATCTCTTTGCCATCCACCGGTAAGCGATACGCATGTCATCCAGAGCATCATAATATAGTTTCTACATGAAACTATCATTGGTACTAAGTGCTTTAGGAAAAACGGCACGGACTATGCACGTATCATAGAAGATGACAAGTCGAGTGTTATCTCCTTGACAGTCTTCCGTTTAGAAAGGTTTTATCTTCTTGAGAACCTGAATAACATCCTCTGCTTTTGGTCCCTTTAACCACAGCTACCAAAGTCCCTTTTTCTGCCCTTTCCCGCCTTGTTGGTCAGAAAAGTATAAACCTCGCCACTGCTTGAGACAGGTCTCATCAATACTAGACTCTCTCCTATGTTATCTTCAAACACTAGCCAGTCTTGAGCATGCCCCAACTGATCCCAGCTACGATAATCACTGAAATATTCCTTGTACTGTGTGGATAACAGCTACCATTTACGCCATAGTGCGCACCAATGTCTGTGATGTTTCTGCAGTGGGACTCAATTCTATTCTTTTGAAAAAGAAACGAACTCGGGGATAGTTTACCGCCTCGCCGTCAAGTCATCATATGATCAGTAAATATCTCTCCGTTGAACTGTCACGCCACTCTGCGACGGCGGACATGGAGGTAAACTGCTTTGCCACGAAGGGGGAAGTCCTGAATTACACGCTCGCTGGTAAAACCATAACTGCTTACAGTGCCTAACTTATGGTCTGACTTTTCCATAAAGTTACGCTCGTCAAGCCAAAAGTCAAACTGGCAAGCACTCTCTTGAATATCGACAACATCAAAGTAGTCGGCAAGTACATCTGGAAAGATGCAACGTAATAGTTGGTCATTCTTCATGATGCAAAGGTAATAAATACTTATGAAATTATGCGCTTAAGAGTATAGACTTGCAACTGGGTTTTAGGACTGACCCGAAGTTTCCTTTTCCTTTCCTACCATTGTGTGGGGGGGGCAACACCAGTTGTGTTAGTACTCAGCACGTATTGTGCTGATGGTAAACACCACTAAATTTTGATGACAAAAACAACTTGCTAGAAGTAACAAAATAGGAATAACCTGCCATAAAAAGAATAAAGATTGAGCCTCAGCAGAAAAATATAACATTTCATTAATCTCATGTACTTTTATCTTTATCTTTGCATTATAATACTTATCAAATAATGAAGACTCTAAAACATTTTTATTCATACTTTCTACTCTGTTCGGTAGCTGTAGAGGCACAAATAGGTGTAACTGCGCCGCAAAAGTCTTTGGACTATTAAAAAGATAATAATACAGGAAAACTTGCACTTTTATACAGCAAAAAGGGGAAAAATCATAAATGATGTTGACAGCATTAAACGCTAAAAGAACAACGTGTTTATTGTTACCAAAGACAATCTGAAAGGGAGTTATGATAGTAAAGGGAAGGAGTTAATACCCATTAAATATAACGAAATAGAAGAATTTGATGCTTATAGCACCATTTTTGGAAAGTATATCTGAACGGACGACAAGGCCTTTACACCACCGAAGGCAAACAAGTACCGTCGACAGAATATGAAAAGATTTCGTATAGATAGAGGTCTTGATCAATCACCCAACCTTATCGTAAAAAGAAAAAGGGTAAATATGGTATGTTCAATGCCGAGGGCGAACGCCTGATAAAGCTCAGAATACGATGACGTAAAATTTGCTAACGGCTCATTATTACTTCCAAAAAGGTGAGAAAAAGATATCTGAAAAGAGACAAAACAACACTATAAAAGGTATCTCAATAAAAGGACAAATAACTAATTGATAGAAGAAAAGGCACTTAAGCAAATCTCTTTATTTTATATTTGAAGATAATAAAGGAAGATTTGGTTTGTTTGATGAGAACGATAGTGCATTAATATCACCGCAATATGAGTCAATGGATCCATACTTATAATATTTTCGAGTGGGAAGAAAGATCATCTTGTTGTAAAACAGAACTCGCACTATGGAGTAATCAACCTTTCAAACGAGGTTTTAATCCCATTAAAATATAAACTCGTTTTCTAAGATTTTATGGTTCTACTGTAATTAGTGTGAGTTAACATATGTCTAGCTCCACCATAGAAGAACAGAATCGCTATCCGATAGCGTTCGGCAGTACCATATCCTCTGCCGATGGTCTTGATTTCTTGAATCGACCTGTTGGTTCTCCTCGGCTTTTGCATGCTGTTGGCACCACAGTAACCAGTGGATCTGATGATGCCTTTGAGGTGTCTCTGAACAGTAAAGACAACACTGTTGATCTCTTCAATGTTGTACTGCAAGGCATCTGCCATCCAGTCTCCCAACACTACCATAAGCCTCCATATTCCACTGATAGTTAAGGCGAAGGAGATCACGAAAGAGTTCTTTGATTCTTCCAAGCTATGAGACCTGATACCGGCATTCTCCAGCATATCAAATCGCCGACGGTCGTTGGGAGTGTATTTGGACCTTGTCTCGAGCCAAAGATATTTGGTACTGCGCAGTTCCTTGAACTCCTTAACTCACGCTTGCGCACCTTGTCGACGGCATCGTTCAAATAGGTAACGCAGTGGTACAAGTCATGCACAGTGGCTGGCATTGGGAAATACTTCACAGCGCCATCAATGAAAAGGCTCCCTGCACATGTCTGTAGCATACCGTTTCAACCGAATTGCGCTGTTCCTCTGTGTCGCTCTTTTAGTGCACAGATTATCAACGCTTTTGGCTCTTCGCCTGCTTCTACTTCGATGACATGACCAGTATCTCCATCATAGAGCATGCTGACATACTCATGACCACGGCGAATAGACTTCTCATCCGCGCACATGCTTGTAGATATGAGTCCTCATCACGCTTATCCAAACCTCGTTCAACGGCACGAAGCATAACGCCATGTACCTGTCTCGAAAGTAAGGCGGAGAAGGCGCATGTCTTTGTCTGATTTTTGCAGTAGAGGAGCGTTTCATCGTCCATCAGCCAAGACATCCGAGTAGTTTGGTAATGCCCAGGGGATGCGATACACTTTTGACCTCTTCGCCATCATGGTAACGAGGAATACGAGCCTCAAGGATGGTTTTGTACTGCCATATCTAAATGCCGCCAACTTCGTTCATCGACGGAAGTCAAATATAGGAATTCTTTTCTCAACCTTGATGGTGTCATAGCGATATTTGAGCATGATATGTATCTCTTCGGTGGAGTCATCACAGGTCACATTCTCAATCTCCCAATCATTGTTGTTGTGGAGCAATAGTTTGGATAATATATCTTCTGTCATCATACTGACTACAAAGATACGAATTTCGTGCCGCTTAATGCGGATACGGTATGTTAATTCACACTCATCCCGCAGAACCAGCATTTATATACGTGACCATATTGCTTTGGAAGATTTGAAAGAGTTATATACTTTGCTCTTTGAAAGACAACAGTATCTTTCAATCGCTGCATTTCAACGACATAAGAGAAACAAGGCCCGTAGTGGTCATTGGAGAGAAGGGAAAGAAGCCCCTTCAAAACAAGTTAACACTGACCTACTCTTCCCGTTTAAATACGAAGAGATTGTAATAGTAGAAGAAGATAGCTTTTAGTGTAAGGCTGAATGGCAACATGGTATTGTTGACAAAACGATAAGACTATTATTCCATACATGTACGACGAATGGCTGTACAAAGTGGGCGGTGATAAGTTTGTTAGAAGAAAGACAATCAATATGGTATCATCAATTTAAGAATCAACTCGTCTCATGGTATGATACCTATCCTATTATAGCTTACAGCGATTATTTCCAAGTTATGGACATAAACAGAAACAATCCTGAATACGATTGGAACTTCAAGGAGATAAAAAGGGAATAACAAAAGCCTCTCCTCAATTCATTAAAGCTAACAAGGAAAAGGCTTGTATAAGCATTTACAAAGTAAGCATCCAATATTAGCCGCCTTTGCGTGGTCTTCCAGCTTTACTACCTTTGCCCGAAAAACTTATGTTTCGTACTCAACGAAACAAATGTTTTCGGGTTTGTTGCACTCCTGTGGACATGCGTCAGGGCCTCCTTCGCCTGTCCCAAGTGGTCCGCAGCCATGCTTTCAACCCTTCTGATGGAGTAGTCTATGTCTTCTACAACCGCTCCCGTAACCGAATCAAGTTGCTGCACTGGGAACGCTGTGGTTTTGTCGTTCATCATAAACAGATGGCACAGGGTTGCCTGAGTTCTGAGAATCATACGGGCGAGTACCGGCTTCTATGACCTTCGCCGGGACGAACTGGTACTTATATTGAAGGTATAAACCTAATTGCTACCGAAGCAGATATAATAAATCTGTATGGTAATGTCAGATATTTTTGTATCTTTACATCATAAAAGAACTGATAACATGATGGATACGTCTCTGCTGCACAATGATATTCTGACTACCATTCTCTCAACTCGGGAAGCTGTTATTAAACTCTGAGCAAAAGGATGCTGAACTTAAGGATAAGGATGCTGAACTTAAGGATAAGGATGCTGAACTTAAGGATAAGGATGCTGAAACTTATGATAAGGATGCTGAACTTATGACAAGGATGCTGAACTCTAGGATAAGGATGCTGAACTTATGATAAGGATGGATGAACTCGAACGAAAGTCCTGTCGCATTTTCTTTGAGTTTGAGCGCATGGTGAGCGGTAGGCGAGCGAGAAACGCCACCTGAGATGACATGCGACTGGACAGGTACGCTTTTTGAGGAACAGGTGGGCAGGAAGGCCTGGCTCAGGTGGGAAGCCTCTTCCCATCATCAAGGAGATAAAACAGCAGGCCGGACAACGCAGAGCATCACGCCGCACGAGCCGTCCTTCCGGAAAGGGAACGGTTTACGCCTCCTATGTTCCTGAGAACATAGAGCGATACAGGTGACGAGATATATCCGAGGGTTGCGACGCTGAGCGCATGGTTATCATCGGACATGACAGAAGTGAGCATCTGTGCCTGCGTCCTCATCCTTTTGGCGTCAGGGTAGAAGATCGCGTCATCTCGCCGCCTGAAGGAAGCCCGACCAACGATGCGAAGGTCGACATCCCAGTAGCTTCCCTTGAAAAAGCAGCAGGCGGTGGATTGTTTTGGCTGACGCTTCCTTGCTCGCTGAAATCATCACCGCCGTTTGCTCATCACCAGCCCGAGTACAGACAATGTGCCCGGTGGAGGAACTGGGCGTGAACATCCCACCTCAACCGTCAACAGCTGGGTTCACGGATGCCGCTGATGCACTTTATCCGCTTTACAAGATCCGTGACGAAGCAGATCTGCAGTCTCACTCTCCAGGTTGACGAAACCAGCGTACAGGCTAAGCCGACCGCAAGGGAAAGACGCGCAAGGATACCTGTGGGGCGGCGTGACGCCATGCACTCCCAGGGCGTGTTCTTCCATTGGAAGGACGGTTCGCGCTCGGGCGCTGTGGCAGATGAGTTGTCTCAAGGCTACCATGCCATACAGTCTGACGGGTATGAGGCCTATAGCAGGTTTGAGAACGTCTCAGGCATAGTGCTACTGGGATGCATGGCACATGTGAGACGCAAGTTCGAACATCCGGCGGATGACGACAGAAATGCAGCTCACATCATCGAAACGATAGCCACGCTGTATGAGTTGGAGGAAAACCTCAGATCACAGGAAAAGCGCCACCCGAAGAAGTGGAGGCTGAGCGAAGGCCAAGGCCCACCCCTATACTGAGGTATCTTTCGAGATCTCATATGCTGGATGTACACAAACAGTACACCCGCAGGCGAAGCTATGGAGAAGGCACTGCGTTATGCCTTCGCCGTATGGATACGCATTGGCAGGTATGTGCAGGACGGACGCTCAACATAGACAACAATCTCATGGAGCAGGCCATCAGACCCATCACGCTTTGGAAGAAAGAACTATCTCGTTCTGCGGCAACAATGAGGGAGCGGAGAACAATGCCATCTTCTATACCTTCATGGCGTGTTGCAGGGAAGCAGACATAGACCCATATGAATGGATGAAGGAAATCCTTTCAAAACCGTTGCTCGACATGACAGAGGAGGAACTCACGAAAATACTACATCAACTGTAATAATAAACAACCCTTATTTGCTGCCGTATACATAAGGGTTGTTTGTTAGTGGAAAGACGGCTAATATTGATGCTTACTTTATAAAATGTCTATGGCAGCCTATTTATTTTACTCTTATTCTTACTTCACCATAAAGAGACTATCTATCCTTCACCATTTCCAAGAAGTATTCATGCACACGCGTATCACTATCTAATTCAGGATGAAAAGCAGTAACAAGCTGGTTTCCTTGTCGAGCAGCTACGATATGACCATCAACTTCTGAAAGTATTTCTATCTCTCCCGCTCGCCTTTATATAAGGTGCACGGATAAAAGTCATTGGAATATCGCCCTCATCTCCTTAAAAGAAGCTCTGCATGGAAACCACCCAACTGACGACCGTAGGCATTACGAGCAGCAGTCATATTCATTGTACCCAATCGAGGAGGAACAGGCGCTGACGGGCTATTTCCCTCTACTTCACGAGCAAGGAGTATCAAGCCAGCACAAGTACCAAAGACAGGAAGTCCTGATTCAATAGCTTCACGAATAGGTTCAAGCAGTCCAAGTTCGCGAAGGAGTTTTCCTTGCGTGGTACTCTCACCACCTGGGATTATCAATCCATCTTTCTCCTGCTGCCAATCCTCAATCGACGAACCTCAAAGCAATCAACACCCAACTTATTGAGCATCATCCTCATGCTCTAAGAACGCTCTCTGCAGGGCAAGAACGGCACTTCTCATTGTCCGCGCTCAGCCATGAGCACTTCAATCTCATGCTCGTTGATACCAACCATAGCCTCACCCAAGTCTTCTGACAAGAGTGCCAACTCCTTAGGGTTATTATAGTTTGTAACCGCCTTAACGATAGCTGCAGCACGCTTAGCAGGATCACCGCTCTTGAAGATACCAGAACCAACGAAGACACCCTCAGCACCGAGTTGCATCATCAACGCAGCATCGGCAGGAGTAGCCACACCACCAGCAGCGAAATTCACTATAGGAAGTTTACCATTCCATGTACATACTTCACGAGTTCGTATGGTGCCCGCAACTGTTTAGCCGCCTCAAAAAGTTCGTCCTCACGCTTGCTAACGAGTTCGCGAATCTGACTCTGCATCAAACGCATGTGGCTAACAGCCTGCACAACATCACCTGTACCAGGCTCACCCTTTGTACGAATCATTGTTGCACCCTCTGCAATACGGCGCAATGCTTTCACCAAATTACGTGCACCACAAACAAATGGCACCTCAAACTGTGTTTTGTCAATAGTGATAGATATTATCAGCAGGAGAAAGCACTTCGCTTTCATCAATGTAATCAATCTCTACGTTTGCAGAATCTCAGCCTCAGCGATATGACCAATACGGCACTTAGCCATCACGGGGATAGTCACAGCCCCTGAATACCTTTTTAATCATCTTTTGGTCACTCATACGTGAAACACCACCAGCAGCACGAATATCAGCTGGATACGTCTCAATGCCATTACTGCACAAGCTACCTGTTGTTTCCAGCAATACGAGCCTTGCTCGTGTTGTTACGTCCATAATTACACCGCCCTTCAACATCTGAGCGAGGTTGCGGTTTAGTTCTTGTCTATTTGTCATATTACTTTATTTTTAGAAATTCAACCAAATTATACTCACAACAAATGTACATAAAGAAAGTTACGTCCGTCGCCACTCACTTGGCGTATGCCCCATCTGCTTTTAAAGAACTTAGAAAACTGGAGCTTGTAAGCAAAACCATGCTCGATGCTATCTCTTGTATGGTCTTCTGTGTCGTACGGAGCTGGCAGGCAAGGGCTTCTGCAAGCTGTATGATCAATGATACACTTTGGTGATTTGCCGTATACGATGCGCCACCTGCGACAAATAACGTGGAGAAACATTCAAACAGTCAGCATAAAAAGCAACATCACGATTAGTACGATGATGCTCTTGCACTGCTTCTAAGAATTCATTGTATAGCTGACTACTCCGTCCACTGATATCACTCTTCCTTGCCACAAGCGTTCGTATATATTCCCGAGCATGTTGTAGCGCCTCTTCCATCGGCTCGTCTTGACTAAGATAGACCGCAAGTGCTGATGAAAAACTATTGGCAAGACCATGCTGTAAAGGGTCGTCCAACACAAATGAGCGTACAGTTCGACGCTTCTCCTTTCAACGAAGAACAATCAAAGATTCTTTCAGCCTCTCCTTCTCGCAGAATGACAAGCGAACAAAGTGGCAGCAAACGACAACGTATCTGTGTTATCACGTCATCTGTCATCAATCTGTCACCATTACTTGCCGTCACAATTGGGTCATATATAATATGGTGAGGGCGATACTTCAACAGTGCATCCACCACGACAGCCAAGGTCTCTATGGTTCTAATCATTCCCACCTTTACCGTGTCAGGCTGCATATCATTGATAATCGCCTCAATCTGTCCTCTAACAATCTCCGCAGGAAGGTCATAGAAAGCCTGACTACCCAAGGTATTCTGCACCGTGACAGACGTTACAGCCGACACAGCATAGCCTCCTAAGGTTGCTATCGTTCTGATATCAGCCTGCACACCAGAGCCACCAGTGCTATCTGAACCTGTTATTGTGAGAATTGTCTTCAACAGTTTAGGTTTATTGTTTTGCATACAAAGTAAATTGAAAATATTGAAACCTGCAAGAGTTATTCCTAAATTGACAAGAAAAACTACATTTCTGACTTTTATTAGGCTTATCAGTCTGATTAACCTTATTAGCCTTACAGCAATCAAAAAGCTTATAGACTCACCTACATCAAAGGAATCTATCCATCCTATTATCATCCACTTTCATTAAAAACCTTTTTCATCTTTAACACTTCGAAAATCCTCGCAGACAGGGGTTTGAAAAATCATTACATAATTTCTCAAGTAAACATCTGTAACATACGGCAAAAACACATATAAGAAGCAGGTTTGCAACCAACAGTAAATCAATTAGTTATAAAGCAGCAAAAATAAAAGGTGCTTAATTGGACTTCAAAAGGGCGTTAGTAGGGGTTTAAAGGGCACCTTTGTAAGCCAAAAGGGCGTCTTTAAGAAGCCAAAAGAGCATGTATTGGCTTTGAACTGCACGAAAATAATTTACAAACTCATATAGTAAGGGAATATGTGTTTGTAGAATACAGAAAGACATCAAAATTTTATTACGTTTATCATGTAGTTTATTCCCTTTATAAAAACCATCTTATTGGGAGGAATCATTCCGTTTATACGGATTAATCTCATTCTATTAACCATCTATGTATTCAACAGAAGAACCCTTCAAAATACCTACTATTAGGTATTGACGCATCTATAAAAATAACATAACTTTGCAAAAGTTATTTACAAAACCATATAATAAATATAATGAAGAAATATTTACTAATCTTGACCGCCATGCTATGCTCTCTGTATCCATGGCACAAAAACACCGACGCAATGCTCTTTCGGTGATGTGAAGGCAAAAAGAAGGTGGAAAACACCTTTCTATGTCGTAATCCAAGTAAAGGTACGAACCTTAAAACTCAATGCGATGCTTCGGGTCACTTTAAATTAAGTAACCTTCTGTAGGTGCGGTTATCATTGCTACACCTGCTGGTTATCAGCAGCAGGAAAAAGAGGTAGACATGGTTAACAATAAAGGTTCTGAAGTCTACTTTGAACTGGAAAAAGACCCATTGAGTTGAGTCAGGTCGTTGTAACTGGTACTCGTACCAGCCACTTTGTAAAGGATGTTCCTATCCGTACCGAAGTTCTGACATCACAAGCTATCACTAAGAAGAATGCCCAGAACTTATACGAAGCACTTGAAGGTGTACCAGGCATCCGCGTAGAACAGCAGTGCCAGTTCTGTAATTTCTCAGAGGTTCGTGTGCGTAAGGTTTGGAGTGCTGAGCACACACAGTACTCATTGATGGTGAGCCAATCCACCGGTCTTGCCGGTGTTTACGGTTTGCAGCAGATTGGAACCACTGACATCGACCGTCTTGAGGTAGTTAAGGGTGCTGGTTCAGCCCTCTATGGAAGTAGTGCCGTTGCTGGTGCTATCAACATTATCTCAAAGGAACCAACCTTTGAGCCATCAGTTAATGGTGATATTCAGTTCGGAAACTTTGGCTTCAAGAGCTATAAGGGTTCTGGATCTATGCGTTATAACAACATCGGTCTGAGTGTATTCGCACAGCGTACACAGATGGATGCTATCGACCGCACACAGAATGGTTCTTTACGTAAGGGAAGTAAAGAACAAGGATGGTATCTCTGACCGCGTAGATGAGACGATGAACAACCTTGGTTTCAGCCTTTACTTCTATCAGCCTTTTGCTAAGAACGATAAGCTCGTACTGCGTGGTAAGGCGATTGATGAGCACCGTTTCGCTGGTGTCATGACGAATGATCAATATATGAACCCATACACTGACGGTACAGAAGACATCCGCACCAACCGTCTTTCAGCTGACCTTGCTTACACCTTGCCTATCGGTAAGCACTCAGAACTGAACCTCACAACAGCTTATGTATATCATAAGCGTCAGGCAACAAACGATACCTTCCTCCATGACTACATGGATTCTCGCAAGATCCAGCACATCCGTATCAGGACGGTCAGAACCCGACGTTTCTATGATGCGTCCATACATTGCTAAGGAGAATACGGTGACACCATCGATTACCTTCACTTCATCCTGGCAACCATACATTGTCTTGGTGGTGTACAGGGTTATTTTCACCTGTTTGCGTGAGATCGACTCTGCGTCATCTCTGTTGAGGACGAGAAGACAAGTCCTTACTATGGCGTTCCTTATACTTCTATTGGTAAGAAGCATGCTAACGAGCTTGGCTTCTTCGTACAGGATGAGTGGAACGTGACACCAAAGTTGACCGTTGTACCAGGTATCCGTGTCGACTCTCATAGCTCTGGTGAGGAGTATGCTACCAGCGTAAAGGTTTCTGATAGCGCCTTCCCAACTACTAAGTTTAGTAAGACAACCGTCAACTCGTATTGCTATCAAACATGAACTGACCTTCACTGCTCTCAGCACTGTCGGTGCAGGTTTCCGTGCCCTACGGATTCTTCTGAGGACCTCCACCTTCTGTAGTGGTTCGCCACGTGATGGAAAACTCATCCAACTCAAGGGTGAGCGTGCTATTAGCTACAACCTCTCAGCAGACTATTATGCTAAGAAGTATCAGTTCAGCATCAACATCTTCCGCACCAACTTGAAGGATAAGATCCAGTTCTCTCCTGCAGACGATGAGGTTAAGAAGTTCGGTTATTCTTACCAGTGGGAGAATGTTGACGATGCCTACGTACAGGGTGTAGAATTAGGTGCAAAGGCAAACCTCTTCCGCAACTTCAATGCTGGTATTAACTGGACCTTCAATCAAGGTAAGTTTAAGCACGAGCGTGCAGACTGGTCAGACCCTAACGATGAGACTGTAAAAGAGTTCCCACAGCGTCTGCAGTATGCTAAAGACAGTCGTAACATCTCTCGTTTCCCAGCAATGACTGGCGATATCGACCTCGATTATACCCCTGGCACATGGACTTTCTCTCACAAGCTCATTGCAGGGAAAGATGTACATCGACTATAACTCTGAGGACGATGGTGCAACATCAAAGATTAAGAAGACAAACACCTTCATGATCTTCAACTGCCGTGCTGCAAAACGTTTCGGTACATGTACTGTTTATGCAGGTGCTAAGAACATCTTCAGCTACATTCAGGACGAGAAACACACAGACGACGCAGCCTTCATGTATGCTCCAGTATACGGCGCAACATGGTATGTCGGTCTCAGCGTTAAACTATAAGATACTCTCTGAATTATTTTATTGAAACTTAGGTCGCAGCCGCATTGCCTTACAGGAATGTGGTTGCTTTTGTTTTTATACAACTAAGAACAAAACGATAACAAGCAATCCACTATGCGATAAGTCTTTCCTTCAAACAAAAACATAAGGACAGATTGAACGCCTTGGGACTGAATTAAGCTCACCTTTTCTCTACTATGCACTGTCCAATACAAATCATTATATTTGCATATTAGAATTAAAGTAGGTACATCATAACTTATTACACAGCAATTATTAAAACGAATTTGAAAAGAAACAATAAAAGCTATGGGGAATAAAAAGATATTTTCAAACGCCAACTGCAGAACCGTCATAGAATGGAAAGAGCAGAAACCAACCTATTATTTCATCAATTAGAAACCACAACAGATGAAATAAAGAACGCAAGTAAACTTATCGTTGCTCCGGGACAAGGTTGTATTATCGTATATGATGGAAAAGTAGCGAATCCCTTTACTGAACCCGGCATCTATGACATGGAAACCGCTAATCATCCTTTTATCACTTCACTGTTCAATCTTGCACAGCAAACAGAGAGTGAAACATAAGATGCGCTTTACTTCTTTTCGCACCGCCGAAATGGTTAATATTTTTATGGGGAACACCTTCACCTGTGAAATACTTTGAGCCGTAATATAAACTCCAATAACCCTTGGTGCCTGTGGTAACTCTCTATTGTTATTTCTGATCCGTAGAAGATGTTCGTAACATTACTTGGACCTATCAGCGACTATTATAGTCAAGACATACAACAGCTTGTTTCTTCACGTATCATAACACCACTGACTACCTTCCTTGCAGAGAAGGCTTACTCTTATCGAGAAGTTGACACACATCTTATGGAGATGTCAGAGGACTTGAAGAACAAGACGGCAGAGGAACTGAACGCTTAGGTTTGAAACTTACTGACTTCCGAATCAATTCTGTTACCTTCGGACGAAGAGACCATGGAGCGTATTACAGAATAGCTAACATGACTATAGAGAAGCAAGCAGTTGTTGAAGTAGACCTGATTATGTTGGTATGCAGAAGCTTTCAAGCACTTCGTGAGGCTGCACGCAACGAAGGGAGGACTGTTAGCGCAGGATTACAAAATGGGTACAGGATTAGCAGTTGGCACAGGATATCTTCAAGACACAAAGTAAAGAAAATGCCGCAGAGGGAGAAATAGAAGAACGACTCAGAAAGCTGAAAAACCTCCTTAACGAGCAACTTATCACCGAAGAAGAATACGAAAAAGAAAAAGAACGAAATACTTCCAAATTATGAAAAAGGTAATTATTCCTGCATTAGCCATACTCACTGTGAATATCATAATGGGGCTTTTTGCTATCCGGCATATTCGCTGACAAACATGCTATTCACCAGCATAGCTATCATTGTCAATACCCTTCTGATACTCATACTTTTCCTTTGTCGCGCAGAAAGTACCCACAGATTGAGCTTAGGCATTATCTTCGCTTTCATTGGTATCATAGAGTATTTCAGTGGACTGATAGCTCCCGAACACTTGATGAACAACTGGTGGGTTATCATGTTTGTAATATTAACCGCCATTCAAACCATTCTTGTCTTTTTCTGCACTACACTATAAAAAGAAATCATAAACCCTGCAAAAACTTAAATGGGAAACAAAGATAAAACCAATAAAATGTCCGAACTGCGGTAGCGAGAAGAACACTCTACAAAGAAGATAAGTGTTATCTATGCCAAAGCTGTGGAACTGAATTTATATAGACGATGATGATATCAATATCAACGTCAACCATCACTTTGACTATATCCTCATCTAATGACACGAGTAGATATAGTAAGGAAATTAGGAATGGCTGCTTTGTTAGCTATGAGGATAGTGAGAGTTTTCTTTGTTTTACTCCCCCATTTTTATCATCATCGCCAAATTCTTCTTCAATACTATCCCAAAAAGATCTTATTGATGTTGACGAAGATACCTATATGGCTGTTACATGAGCCATAAAGGCAATGCTCTGTCTTTTATATTGTTGGAAGAGACTTTCAACAGGTGTGGATAAAGACCCAAAACACATTGATGGGGGTTTATTATGGATCCCGTGATATTAAAACATGGGTACTCTTGCCGAACAATTATTGCACTGGTGAGGCAGTTTTCGACTCCGCATGGCTTCATACTATTATAATCTAAGATATTTCAATCAGGCACACCGTTGGTTCTTTATAGTCCTGAACGTTACATCTTTTGAAGTATCCCCCTAACAGCTCACAATGAAAGATGTAACGAAGTCGCTCTTGAAAAAGAATGCTATGAGTACTGGTGTTTCCAGTGCTAAGCTACTGCATGACGAGTATGGGGAGGGCATAAAGGTTGTCAATAACTTGGCAGAAATGTATTACTATTTCCCGGAACAGATAGACTCTATACGGAAGAAGCTTTTTTAATCACGCCTCAAAAATTTGCCGCCATCACAACTTAATGGTGAAGTAAGAGACAGCATTTACTATTGTTCTAGAAGAAAAATGCTAATTCTTCGACTGATAATGGTGGTAAATATCGTTTTCATCAAAATACACTTTAAATATCATTTAGGTGATCCACAAAATAGATATTCCTTCGACGACATAGGTGAAAAATTGTGGATAAATGATGATCGACTGTTAAGCGATAACCCTATTACAGACTGGTTTACAGCCTTAATGCTAAAAATCATCTACCAAGATGCCAACTATATATTAATATCCTATACCCCTAACATATCAGAGACAGCCGTACCTGTATTCCAGTTAAGGGCAACAATGGTAAAATCTTGAGGACACAGGCTCCAGTAAAAAGCTATCAAGGATGTGAACTTTTGTACACTTAGCAATGGGCAGATATGGTTCCAAGGCATATAAACCGCCCAAGTGAACCAACACTAAAAACGTTTATAGTTTAAGACAGCTAATGGTCAGTTGACATATTACTCACAATGCCTGAAAAATTATAAAGTCCCTGCAAAGTAAAAAGATACTGACTTTGGTGTATGAAATTAAGAACATCATATATGAACACGAAACATACATTGTATTACTGTTATGCATCTTCTCTTTTCCAAGCAAATGCACAGACAGAAGAGTTCGTTGAAAAATATGACAATGGACAAATTAAAAGCATCTATCACGAAATAAGGCATGGGGTTTAAAGAAGGCTCTTGTATTAATTACACAATAGACGGAATACTTTATTCAGAGCTTAACTATCAAGAAGGAAAGCCATATGGGACACTTAAGTTTTTACAATGAATTTGGAAAGATAGAGGCTATCATTAACTATGACCGTGGTATATTTGAAGGTAAATCAACAATGTACCACCCTATACAAAGTGTAGATGAAACACCCGCCATTTACTTTACACAAATGTATCATAACGGTAAATTAAATGGAATGACATACGAATATGATAAGAAAAGGAAAGAATATTATACGACGTGCGAGGTATCATAATGGGATATGCATGGCTGACACCATTATTTCAGACAAAGGTATTACCTATAAGTATAGAGAATACGAGAGTGAGTACGATGATGAGTTAGAACCAATGACTCACCCGCTTTGTACTCATTTAAGAAAAATAACAGCGATAGCAAGTAAATCTATGGCTAGTTACAGAAGAAAACAGCGATTGCACGTTCTAATCACTCTTCCTCTACAAACAACAAGACAAGTGTAAGTCGCAAAACAACTCCCTATAAAACCAACAGAAACACAAGCGACTATACCGTAGAAAAAATCGTCTGAAACTCAAATAAGGATGGAGTGATAGAACTTGAGTAGTCTCCTCTGTTATTAATTTATAAGTTAATGCTCACAAAATGGTCTTGTAAGAACTATTATTGTAAATAACAGCAAACTTAAACAACTTGAATACAATGAAGAATATGTTTGAAATATATTTACAAAGAAAGTGTGTTTTTCATGAAGAATAAGGCGAAAAAGGGCTATTAGAGTCACATTTGTAACTAACATGAATTCAAGCATTTACAAGACGTAAAGAAAAGGTGCTTAGTTAGGCTTCAAAAGGGCGTTAGTAACATTCTTAAAGGGCATCTTTTGCAAGCCAATTAGGCGTCTTTTTCGAAGCTAAAAGAGCATCTATAAAAAATCAGGATGTGGAAAATCATGACAAAACGAAACAACTATTAGCCCCTATTAGGCTAATTAGCCTACATAAGATTATTACATAAAATCGGGCCAAACGGTTTTCTTCCGTTTGGCCCGATTGTTTATAATATTCTACTGATTTAAGTAATCAGCAGGTAAGGTCTTTATTTTGTCAGCTTAATAATCTTACAGCCATGTGCAGGGATGACTGCCTCAATCTTATCGCCTACAGTACCCTCATCAGCATGCTTCCAAAGGTCACGTGCTGACCAAGTACCAGTAATTCCCACCTTTGTCAGATCAATAGAACGAGTTGCTGCTGCCTGATCACGATTGAAGAGACCGATAACCCAAGAGCCATCCTTCATCTGACCGTACCATACCTCACCATCAGTGTTCCAGAGGTTACGCTCTAATGGCTGACCAACAAAACCATCCTTCTGCAAAGCAAGCATCTCGTCGTTCTGGAAGAACTTCAAGTCGTTGCCTGTTGGCATATCAGTGATAGAGATTGGTCCACCTGCCATCAAAGGAAGAGAGATTACCGACATCTTCTCATTATCATCAGCATAGCTCCCGATACGAATAAAGTCGCCATCAAGACGAATCTTCTTACGGCCAGAAATCTTTGACCAATTGATGAAACCGTCGAAAGCATTCTCAGAGTTTGGCCATCCACCACGAAGGTTACCACGATTATTATCAGAGAAACGATACCAAGAGCCCTCAAGAGCATCGGCATCAATACGTACCATATTACCCGCATATCTCTCGATAATAGCATTGTTACGCAGGTGAGGCATTACAAGTGAAACATATACGCCATACTTCTGTGCATACTTGTTAATCCACTGCATACCCTTTACATAACGCTCACGACCATAACCTCTATCGATAACGTCGGTATAGTTCATACCATCTTCGTACCAAGAGAGGAAGTCCATGCGTACAAACTTCACACCTAAATCAGAATAATGCTTGAAGAATCCTTCAAAATACTGCTCTGCACCTGGATGATCTGTTACTACCCAACCAAACTGATCCTTTGAGTTTTGGATGCTTGATGTCTTTATCTTTTGTTGGATCATAAGCCAGGCTGTTCACCTTAATACCATCTGTTCCTGGAATAACAGCATCATGATTAGTATAATGCAACCAGAAAGGACTATCGTAAACACCGAGTTTCAGACCCTTCGCCTTCAACTTAGCAACAATAGTTGTCAATGGAACCTCTGGTGAATTCTCATCTTTCGCTGTGCGGCTATAACGTGTCATGTAACCATCGTCACCACTCATTGAAGCAAAACCATCAGTAACGAGCATGTCATAGCCATGTGATTTGAGATTGGTTGCTACATAGTCAATAGCCTCATCCCAGTCTTGCTCTGTGAAGATATTTGGGAATGAGCCTGCCTTTTCTTGTGCACGAAGATGACCATATACACTCCAATAAAGTGGTGCATAGTCCATACCTTCAGCCTCTGCAACAGGTGTAAGACCTACTGTTGGGTCAGTCTTATCAACGCTCAGATCGCTGGTTACATCCCATTCATTGCTGTTACAACTTGTCAGAAGAGCAGCGAAAGCCAAGCTTGCTAAAATATATTTCTTCATTGTTTTATTCTTTCGTAAGTAGTTTTAACCAGTAGCTGTGTGCCTTTAGCCTAACGATACCTATGCATTACAATTACAAAAACCATGCATTGAAGCACCAGCTAACCAGTTATTTCTATTATTTAACTCTGTTATGCACTTATGTATTCAGCCTTAAACTTCTTGTTCTTCAAGTCGAGTGTCAGCTTATACTTTCCAGCCTTAGTCACCTTCCATTTCTTGTCGCCATAAGAACTCTCAGTACCATAGAAAAGTCCGTCTTTAGCAACACCCGATTCGTTGATAACGGTATTCTCTTTCTGGAGCGAAGAAATAAGGCTTATCGCCTGAGAAACCATCTTTTATTAAGCATGAACTTCATCTCTCCTTCTGCGAGTTGAACCTCTATTGAGAAAAGGTGGTCGCCTGTCTTTGTGATAGACACGCCATTATCAACAGTCCAACCTGCAGGAGTTGCACTACCAATCAGATATACATTTTCAGTATCCCAAGGAGATGGTGCAGCTGGAGCAGGTGCATCAGCAACAAACTTCGTCACCTTAATTTCATGCTTTGTGAGGTCGAATACAATCGTATAAGTACCAGCTTCTGTTACTTTCCACTTATTGTCATCGCCACCAACAACCATACCTTGCTTTTGCAGGACCATCATGATTGAACTCACAATCAGCTATAGGTGCCTGAATCAAGTTGTTCCATCCATCTGATTTGTCAAAATGACAATTTAAACTCACCTAAGTTAAGATGACCCTCATAAGTGAACTGTAATGGATTAGAAGAGGTCTTAGCAAATTTAGCAGAACCGTCCTGTACCTTTGCTTTCAAGCCATCAATATCCCAGCCGTATGGCGTTGCATTACCGATAAATGACAACCACTCAGACTCGATTGGAACGATTGGACCTGCTGGTTCTTCGCCTTCATAAGTAACAGTAAGCTTTACGTGTGCGGAGGTCTATAGCGAAGGTATAGATACCTGTCTTTGTCACCTTCCACTTATTATCAGCACCACCTTTGCGAATATCAATCTCATCACTGGCAACACCTTTATCGTTGATTTCAGTATTAGCAGCAGGAGCGTAAACAAATGTAGCACCCCAGTCACCCTTAGAGAGTGGCAACTTTAATCTCACCAGCCTTTAGTTTACCATGATAAGTAAAGAGGTATTTATTCTCTGCATCACGTGTCATCTCGTATGGATCACCGATGTTCCAACCAGCAGGTTGCATCACCCTACCATATAGAGATGGTCAACCTTCAATGGAAGCTCTTCTGTGATGACCACAATATCCTTATCATCGTTGCATGATTGGAATGAGGCTGGCGCAAGAAGCGCCAACATCAAATACATTCCATACTTCATTAACTTTTTCATATCCATAATAGTTTTTAGTCGTTAAACATCATTCGTAACCAGGATTTTGTTTCATTCCCTTGTGAGCACCAATGATTTTTCGGGTGGAATGGGAATATCTCGGTGTGCTTGTCAGCATCAGCTTCTTGTCCCACCATGCATCCTGGAACTTACCGAAGCGAATCAAGTCAACACGACGGCGACCTTCTGCGAAGAACTCACGGCCCCACTCAGCCAACATCTCCTTCATATCGAGAGTTGCAGACCCCTCCGGTGCATAGAGAACTGTTGACCAGTCAGATGATGGATAGTTACGCTATCGAACAGTGTTGAGCAACTTTGTTGCTGCAGTTACATCTCCGCTACGAAGCTTACACTGGCAAGGCTGAGTAGATAATCTCAGGCAAACAATCTCACAATAGTCTGTTTCAGCTGCTGAGCTTTCTCATTGTCAGAGTAAAGTGGATATTTAGCAAACATCCAACCGAATTATCATCACCATGCTTGATACTGTCTCGCTTGTTGACAACCACTTACTACCATCTGTTGCACCAAAGACACCGACAGCATCGCGGATATCAAGGGCATAAGTTCCGTGATGATCCTTTAGATACTGTTGGTTACCATCAGCATCAGTGTACTTAATTTTACCATAGATGAACATACCTTCGCGACGACCATTACCAAGATTGGTATACATCTTCAAGCTGAACATCAGATGGATACTTTAAACTGTGCGATAGGCATACCCAATTCGAAAGCATACTCTCACTCTTAGGGGTTATAACTTGCGAAGCAGAGTACTTAATATTATGTGAACCCTCCTTACCTTTGTATCGTTCAGCCACCATTTGCCTCTAGATGGAACTGACCACCAGTACAAATCACCTGTATAATGCCAGTGAGTTTCACCCGCAGAGCCAGGGAATGCGAAAAATAACTTCATCACAAGTCTCATTATCCCAGTCGAAGGCTGCATCCCAACGATCGGCAACAGCATATGTTCCATACGTACCATCAACGATTGCCTGAGCATACTTCTCAGCATCAGCAAAGCGGTCTTCACCTACATAAACCTTAGTATTCTATATACAGACGAACCAACAATGCAGCTGCACCAGCTTGTGTCCACTGTCCTTGCAACTTGATTACCACCCAAAGAAGTCTTCTTTTGTCAACTTAGGAAGTGCTTTCTTTTAAGTCTTTCTATGAAATCAAAGATTTCTTAGGCTGAACTTGTTTGTAGAGTTCTTTGATTGGTCTTTGAAACTGGTGGATAACAAACGTTACGGAAAGCATCTAAGAGGCGAAGATAGAACCAAGCACGCAATACATGGTTCTGCAAAGCTAGTTATTGAACTCTTCCTCTGAGAAACCAAACTTTGAAGCTGTGAGGTTATTAAGTAAGCATCCAATATTAGCTGTCTTTTCCCACTCAACAAAACAACCCTTATATGTCTGGCAGCAAATAAGGGTTGTTTGTTATTTGCAGTTTGAAGGTAGTATTTTCGTGAGTTCCTCCTCTGTCATGTCGAGCAACGGTTTTGAAAGGATTTCCTTCATCCATTCATATGGGTCTATGTCTGCTTCCCTGCAACACGCCATGAAGGTATAGAAGATGGCATTGTTCTCCGCTCCCTCATTGTTGCCGCAGAACAGATAGTTCTTTCTTCCAAGCGTGATGGGTCTGATGGCCTGTTCCATGAGATTGTTGTCTATGTTGAAGCGTCCGTCCTGCACATACCTGCCAATGCGTATCCATACGGCGAAGGCATAACGCAGTGCCTTCTCCATAGCTTCGCCTGGGGTGTACTGTTTGTGTACATCCAGCATATAGGTCTCAAGATACTTCAGTATGGGGTAGGCCTTGGCCTTCCGCTCAGCCTCCACTTCTTCGGGTGGCGCTTTCCTGTGTCTGAGGTTTTCCTCCAACTCATACAGCGTGGCTATCGTTTCGATGATGTGAGCTGCATTTCGTCGTCATCCGCCGATGTTCTGAACTTGCGTCTCACATGTGCCATGCATCCCAGTAGCACTATGCCCCTGAACGTTCTCAAACCTGTTGTAGGCCCCATACCCGTCAGACTGTATGGCACCTTGGCAGCCCTTGAACAACTCATCTGCCACAGAGCCCGAGCGCGAACCGTCCTTCCAATGGAAGAACACGCCCTGGGGAGTGCATGGCGTCACGCACGCCCCACAGGTATCCCTTTGTGCGTCTTTCCTTGCGGTCGGCAACCTGTACGCTGGTTTCGTCAACCTGAAGGTAAGGACTTTGCAGAATCTGCTTCGTCTGGATCTTGTAAAGCGGATAAAGTGCATCGGCGGCATCGTGAACCCAGCTGTTGACGGTTGAGGTGGGGATGTTCACGCCCAGTTCCTTCCACCGGGCACATTGTCTGTACTCGGGCTGGTGATAGGCAAACTTGGCGGTGATGATTTCAGCGAGCAGGGAAGCGTCGGCAAAACAATCCACCGCCTGCTTTTTCAAGGGGGCTTTCGAGGATGTCGACCTTCGCATCCGTTGGGCGGGCTTCCTTTCCAGGCGGCAGATGACGCGATCTTCTACCCCTGACATAAAAGGATGAGGGACGCAGGCACAGATGCTCACTTCTGTCATGTCCGATGATAACCATGCGCTCGGCGTCATAACCCTCCGGATATATCTCCGTCACCTGTCGCTCTATGTTCTCGGGAACATAGGAGGCGTAGGCCGTTCCCTTTCTGGAAGGACGGCTCGTGCGGCGTGATGCTCTGCGTTGTCCGGCCTGTTGTTTTATCTCCTTGATGATGGGAAGGGCTTCCACCTGAGCCAGGGAGCCTCCCTTGCCCACTGTTCCTCAAAAAGCGTACCTGTCCAGTCGCATGCACTCAGGTAGGCGTTTCTCGCTGCGCCTACCATACACCATGCGCCTCAGCTCAAGAATGCGACGGGACTTTTCGTTCCAGTTCTGCATCCTTATCCTTAAGTTCTGCATCCTCATCTCTAAGTTCAGCATCCTTATCCTTAAGTTCAGCATCCTTATCTTAAGTTCTGCATCCTTATCCTTAAGTTCTGCATCCTTTGCTCAAGAAGTTTAATAACAGCTTCCCTGAGTTAGAGAATGGTAGTCAGATCATTGTGCAGCGAGACGTATCCATCATATTATCAGTTCTTTATATGATGTAAAGATACAAAAAATATCTGACATTACCAAAAAAATACTAAGATTTATTATATCTTTTTCTTCGGTAGCAATTAGGATTTATACCTTCAATATAGAGTACCAGTTCGTCCCAGCGAAGGTCATAGAACCCGGTACTCGCCCGTATGATTTTAGAACTCAGGCAACCCTGTGCCATCTGTTTATGATAGACGACAAAACCACAGCGTTCCCAGTGCAGCAACTTGATTCGGTTACGGGAGCGGTTGTAGAAGACATAGACTACTCCATCAGAAGGGTTGAAAGCATGGCTGCGGACCACTTGGGACAGGCGAAGGAGGCCCTGACGCATGTCCACAGGAGTGCAACAAACCCGAAAAACATTTGTTTCGTTGAGTACAAACATAAGTTTTTCGGGCAAAGGTAGTAAAGCTGGAAGACCACGCAAAGGCGGCTAATATTGGATGCTTACGTTATTAAGGTCTTCTATCACCTTATTAGTCTGCCCAATGCCCTGATAACAGCCATTGAACTCTGACTGCGCCTCACCAGTTTTGTTGTCCCACTTGTGCTGATGAAGGTTAGCCCAGCGTCCACCATCATCCCACCAGTCCTCACGAGTAGGGGTAATCAGCTGGTCAGCAGTTTTCTTCATTCAGTACCTGACGACTCTGAATACTCCAGCATCCATGCTCAAACGGACGAAGTACCGCACGAATAACATCATCCTTTGTATTGTAATAGTTCTTTGAAGCAACCTGATCGTACAGTGTTTTCCAGTTAAGTCTGTACAGCTGGAAGTTGTCATCAATGCTACTGGCATCATTAGCAAAGCAGCATATTTATATATCTTCTATGTTGCTTTCCAAATAATTGGGAAATATTTGTAATTTATTAACTGTTCATTATCAATCACTTAGCGTGAAGTTTGTTAGTACGATGACTTTAGAAGAAGCAACAGCCACCAGCCCGGCATGGGAACACCGGGTATGGAAAGGCTACGAACAACAGACCTATCAGACAAACTTCTATGAGTTGACACGGACGTATCCGCCCAACAATTTACTTCTTCAGAATATAGGTAAAACGCAACAATCTTATCGGAGATGACACCCGAAGGTCCATCAATTATGAAAAGGAGTCGTTTTATGAAGTTGTCCAAAAGTCTGTATGTTATTCTTTATCCCATCTGTATGGCTCATATTTCCTACTATTCTTGAGTACCGAGAAAAATGATGTTGGACATCTTTCGCTATTTTGACTATGGCTTCCTGCGGTTTCATGGACTGTTTGTATCTCGGCATAGGCCATTCCCAGTCCGTAATCTCTGTAGATGGCTATCCATGCAGCCTCTATGATCATCGGTCCGAGATGCTTGTTGCCACGGAAGGTCTTCTCTCCGCTTGCGGTTTTCTCTCCACTATTATGACAGGTCGGGTATTAGGCCGAGATAACTGGCGAACTGGTTCTCGTTACGGAATCTCTTCACATCGTAGATTTCGTCAGTATACACATGGCTACACTTACACCCTATGCCAGGTATCGACATCAGAAGCTCGTAATTGTTCCTATACCTGTTGGTCTGCGCAAGCCTTCGTATGGATTTTGTCGCATCCAAGAGTGTCTGGCGTATCGTCTCCACCTGCTTGACGAGCAAGTCCAACGACAATCTTGAGGAGGAAAGCAGCACGACATCCTCCTTGAGCCATTTGATGAAAGCCCTTGACCAGTGCGTCCCTCGGTCTTGCGAACTGTCTCGGGTATCTCCACGCCATTGCAGTGCAGCAGGTGCTTCACCCTTGCCTTGTAGCCGAGAGTTGTTTTGCTATGGTCTTCCTTATGCGGATGACTGACCTGTCATCGATATTCTCTTTCACGGATGTATATGGGACGGATGTCACCGGCGCGCAAGGAGCGCGCAAGTTTGGCTGCATCTACCTTATCGGTCTTCATCACCTCCTCGTACTGGGTGGTCGGAACATCTGCGGCATGGGTCACGACACAGTTGATGCCGTACTCCTTGAGAGCGTAGTATGTGGAAAAACCACTGAAGCCTGACTCATACACGGCATGGTACTCGCCATCAGGGAAATGCTTCTTCAAAAAGTCAAAGAGCGTCTTTGCGGAGGCTTGCTGCGGGTGCCTCTCTTTGTAACCCGACTCGGTCAGCACACAGACCTCCCAAGTTTTTGCGTGCACATCAATTCCGATGTAAATCTTTTGTCCTTTAAAGGAAATTTTGTTTCTTTGCATATCGGTACGGTTCTAATTGTTTGTCATTTGTCGTTTGCACTACAAATATACAATCCAATTATTATCGTACCAACATTTTTCCTTGCAGACTATGAAAAACACCGCGGTGGTTTGCCATGCGGCCGGAGGCGCGAAGCCTCCGAAGAGCGGCATCCGACTTGTCTCTGTGTGTTAGCCTTTGCAAACATAGTAACTTATTCATTGTTCTTTCAATGTCTAAAAAAGTTTTCTATTATTTAGAAGTCAACCTGTAAACCCAGCATAAACTGTCGAGTTGATGGGTAGTAAGAACGAGAACCTGTTGCACCTGGCTCAAGACCATTCACCTGATAGGTTGATGGGTCAATTCCAGAGAACTTAGTAATCGTAAAGAGGTTGGTTGCTGTCAAGTTGATACGTATTGCATCAATGTACTTCTTATTCAGATTCAGTGTGTAACCGAGGCTGAAAAGAAGACAGTTTCAGATAGTCACCTGGCTCAAGGAAGTAGTCGCTAACAATTGATCTCTGTGTTACTGCGAGGTTCTTGCTATATGCCTTATCCATTACATTACCTGGAAGTTCTTGATCCCATAGTAGAAGTCATGAATATTAAAGATGTCGAAGCCAAGTGCTGTTTGGAAGAACAGTGTAGCATCAAAGTTCTTATAACGGAAACTGTGAGTCATTGAACCCGTGAACTTTGGCAAACCATTACCCACATACCTGACGATCTTCATCGGTTGCGTTATCTGCCAAGATCTTATCACCATCCTTATCGTAGACAATCCAACGACCCTGTGGGTCGATACCAGCATACTTCCACATATAGAAGTTACCAACACGCTCACCCTCTTCGATAGGCGCTGCAGATAATGGAATGGATATGGATCCTGCGTACTTACACGGTCTTCATAGCTTCTTCCTTCATACTGATCTGTTGCTGAAGCTCACAAACTCATTACCCATTGTAGAACCAATCACATCTGACAGTATAAGAGAAATCCTTCTGTCTTAATTGCATTCCATGTAACATCAAACTCGAAACCATAGTTACGCATTAGTACCTACGTTTACAAAGGTTGTTGTAAACAAAGTAAGGGGAACTGGTCACTGAATAATCACCCAAGGAGGTCTTTGCTGTGTACGGTTGTAGTAGTTGAATGAACCATAGAGATTACCGTTGAACAACGCCCAATCAAGTCCTATGTTCCAATTCTTACCCTTCTCCCAGTGGAGTTTACTATTAGGATTCTTTCCAGGACCCCATACCTGATAAGACTTACCATTATACATATAGTAGCCAAAGCCCTGCATTGTGTCAAGCGACTTATAGCTATCAAAGTTCTGGTTACCAGTAACACCATAGTCTGCACGAAGTTTCAAGTCGGTCAACCAACTCTTTGTTCCTGCCATAAAAGCCTCGTCAGAGATACGCCAACCAGCAGAAACTGCAGGGAAGTTACCCCACTTATAATCCTCACCAAACTTTGTTGAACCCTCATGACGCAATGAAGCGGTTACCATATAACGTCTCTTCCAATCGTAGCTTACACGCCCGAAGAAAGCTATCAGCTTATTACCATTCTTATAAGAGCCCATACCTAACTCGTCCTTATCCTTCATGTAAGCACCAGTTCCAAGGTTGTTGTCCTCTAAGGCATCATTAGGGAAGTCCTTATTATTAGCATTAAAAGCCGTGAATAAAGAGACTCCTGATAAGAGTAACCTAAACATCACCTTAACATTATGATCTCCAAAAGAGTTGGTATAGTTGTTTATCCATTCCAAACTCTGGAGAGATTCCTTACCATAACTTTGGCTTGCTTCACCTGTTCGACCAGCATTAATTGTTTGCGTATTTGTTGATGGGCGGAACCATTGATTATAATTAGAATACTGGTGGTCAGCATAGGTCAGCTGGCTGGTCAAAGTCTGCTTGCCTGGGATTTCTTCAGTAGGAGTGGGAAGAGATTCAACTTCACTGTACCATCCCAGTCAATCAACTGAGTTGTTCCTGTATCCTTCTGTCGCTTCACCTGTTTCCAGAGGGTTCCATGCTGCAGGCTGTCCCTTGAAATTATAATACAACGCAGGATCTCTGTGGATCGAATACAGGAGTGGTTGGATTGGCTTCCATTGCATTACGGAACACATCCCAAGTTGCATTCTTACGGTAAGCAATACGAGGTGCATACATTTAGACCGAAAGTAATCAAGACCACTCTTAGTTGTATGATTTAAAGAGATAGCGCACCATATTCACGACGTCCGAATATTTATCAATACCCTTTTGCATCACGATAATCTAACAGATGCACGGTAATTAGACTTAATATTACCACCACTAAGAGTCAACGTGTGAACCGTACGCACACCAACTCGACTTACTTCCTTCATCCAATCGGTTGAACCTCCAAGGTCATAACCTGTACCAGATGCCAAGCGATTAGCGCGATACTCAGCAGCATCAAGCATATCGAGGTCTTTCTTGATTACATCGAAAGCTACTGTACCATTATAAGTTGTATGAAGATTACCATCGCGCGCTCCTTCTTTAGTTGTAACGAGAATAACACCATTAGAACCTCGTGTACCATAGATAGCAGAAGCTGCACCATCCTTGAGGACGTCGTAGCTCTCGATATCATTTGGATTAATGTTAGTAAGGTTACCACCAGGTACACCGTCTATGACAATCAGTGGACCTAAACCTGCAGCGCGAGATGAGACACCACGAATCTGAATACTTGCCTGATTATTAGGGTCACCAGAGCCTGTATTAGTAATACTAACACCAGCTACCTTACCCTGAATCATCATTGAAGGGTCTACACTTGCTACCTGTGTAAAGTTACGTGCCGATACGTGAGAGACAGCTGAGGTCAACTCCTTCTTGTCCATCGTACCGTAACCTACGACAACAACCTCATCAAGATTGGCAGCGTCTTCCTACAACTTGATTTTTGAAATCGGTCTGATTATTCACTGGCAACTCCTGTGTCTTATAACCGATATAGGTCACACGAAGTCGCGATTTAGGACTTGCAACAGACAGTGTGAAAGTTTCCATCAATGTCTGTTACCACACCATTCTTGGTTCCCTGTTCCATAATGGTTGCGACCGATGACGGGATCACCATGTTGGTCAGTTACCGAACCTTTTACATTGATTTGTTGAGCTGCTACGTTCAATGTGCAGATGAGTCCCACCAATATGGCAAGAACTTTATGCCATGAACTGTTCTCAGTTTGCAATGGTTTCATGATTGTTAATTTGATTTATGTTTTTAAAATTATTTCCTGTCTTTTGTAACAGAAGCTCTTTTTCTAAAAGATGTATGCAAAGATACACAAAATAAGGGCTTTATAATAGATAATAACAAGAAGTGTTACGAATATACAAATACTCTTTACTGATTATCAATAACTTACATCATCTAATATACAAACAAATCTAACTATAATTATAAGTTATGACAACAACTATTAATATCTAAAAACATTAATCTATATAGAAAAGTTCAACACCTATCCATTTAACATCTCTTCGCAACAATATTTAAACGACTTAATTAACAAGTATAAAAGACATTTTTCACCTTGCCAAAGGTCTTCTATAAGAGCTTAAATTATCGATGAAATGGGCAAAAATGAAGTTTCAGCAACTTTAAGCTGTACTGAATATAGACATTTTTCAAACTAAGAAAAATAGAAAAACATATGCCAAAAAATAAATTTAAATCATAGAATATACTCAAAAGAACAAATCTGTGCGGACATAAGAAATTTTCTTTCAACCCATAGTTATTCCCTAAGCAAACTACAAGGCAAGAATACAAAATAACTAAAAAGTCAGAACCTATCTTTTTCCTTTCATAGAATTAGTACAGAACATTATACCTATTTTTGATTTCTTTTCTATGCAATAAGTCAGCTCATTATTAGTAGGCCGAACAAGAAATAAGACAGTGTTTATACACTGTAAATCATGCTCATTAGTACGTACAAAAAACCAAAGACGCCTTTGAAATTTATTTACAAATACAAAGCAATAAAACACCCTCAAAAGGGCATTATAAGAGGTAACAAAACAGGGATTGTAACTAACAAATAATCAAAGACTTACAAAACAGTAAAACAAAAAGATGCCTAATTGGCTTTCAAAAAGGGCGTTAGTTAGACGTCCAAAAAGGGCGTCTTTTTGCAAAGTCAATTGGGCGTCTTTTTCAAAGCTAAAAGAGCATCTATTAAAAACCAAGATGTGAAAAATTATTACAACACAAAGCTAAATCAATACCCTCCCCGAAATGGGAAGGGACTTAAACATTATGATACCTTTATAAGAGATAAAGGAAAAGATTACCTGATACATTTTTACTTTCTTTACTTCCTATCCCTCCTTGCAGATTCGAACATGGACTTTTTCTATTTCAAAGACTCGTTTTACATCAAAATAAATATCAGGAGATGAATAATTTTCATTGGTTTCACCTAAAACGAGACAGTCGCAAGTACCCACACATCTGACTGCCCATTAACTTTAAAAATCCCAAAGAAGAATTGCAAACAAGATTATACTCATCACCTACCGATGTCACTGAGAAAGGATGCTCCTTACTACCATCACCTGTCATGAAGATTGTATCAAGAATACGTGATAAACGAACAGTATAGACTTTAAGACTATCGCTCAACATCCACGATTTATCCGGGTTCGTGGTTGACAAGTATCTCTGAAAGTTATAAATCTTAGATACAATCGCATTAGTATTAAGCGGATTGCTGGCAAGAACCTTATCTGCAAGCGTAGCAGCTACATCAAACTTACCTTCATTTCTGGCCTTCGACATATCAAATTCCATGAGCATATCTCTACCATTATTAAGGTAAGTCCGCCCATAAACAGCCAAGATTTTGTCCTCAGCAGTCAATGTGGTATCAGCGTCAACATTGATAAGAATATCAACTAACTGCTGAACATGCTGTGGATTAGCATTCACTTCTGCCTTTATCTTATCCCAATTGACAGACATAAATGTCTTATCCGTCTGTGCTGATACTGCTAACGGCTAGCAGCAACAACATGAAAACAAATAATCTTTCTCATATTCTTTTTGTATTTAGTTATTGTATTGTTGTTAAGTCTTTTGGGCTTTTAGAGCGAACTCATCTCTCAGCCCAATCGCTCCTATCCAAGTTTCTATATCCTATCGCCTCAGCGATATGCTGCACTTGTACAGCCTCTGACTCTTCCAAGTCAGCTATCGAACGCGCTACCTTTTAGGATCCTATTATAAGCGCGAGCAGACAGTTTCAAACGCTCCATAGCATCACGGAGTAACTTAATAGAGGCTTCATCGGGCTCGGCAAACTCATGAATCATACGCTCAGACATCTGCGCATTACAATGAATATTACGATAACTGCTAAAGCGATCGGTCTGAATAGCACGCGCACGGATAACACGCTCACGAATAGCAGCACTCGGCTCGCCCGGTGTTGCTTGTGATATATCTTTGAAGGGGAGAGGTGCAATCTCACACTGAATGTCGATTCTGTCCATTAACGGACCTGATATCTTAGCAAGATACTTCTGAATCTGCCCTGGCGTACAAACACAATGATGCGTAGGGTCAGCAAAATAGCCACACGGACAGGGATTCATACTTGCTACAAACATGAAACTACAAGGATAAGTAACCGTATATTTGGCACGTGAAATCGTTATATGACGATCCTCTAAAGGCTGTCGAAGTACCTCTAAAGTGTGTTTATTAAACTCAGGTAACTCATCACAGAATAACACTCCATTATGTGCAAGGGTTATCTCACCCGGCATTGGATTGGCTCCACCACCCACGAGTGCAACCTCAGAGATAGTATGGTGAGGGCTACGGAAAGGACGTTGCGTAATCAATCCTGTGTCACGACGTAACTTACCAGCTATCGAGTGAATCTGAGTTGTTTCTAAACTCTCTGAAAGAGACAAAGGAGGGAGGATAGAAGGAAGGCGTTTTGCCATCATACTCTTTCCACTTCCGGGTGGTCCAACCATGATAAGATTATGCCCACCAGCCGCTGCAACCTCTAATGCTCGCTTCACATTCTCTTGTCCACGGACATCAGCAAAGTCGAGGTCGAAAGCATATTGATGCTCGTAAAACTCTTTCCGTGTATCCACAAAAACAAGGTTCTGGATCGATGTACCATTAAGGAAAGTCAATTACTTGCAGGATATTATCCATTCCATAGACCTCTAACGTGTCTACCACAGCCGCTTCGTGCTCATTAGCTTTCGGCACAATGATACCTTTAAACTTCTCGGCACGTGCCTTGATAGCTATGGGTAGTATGCCTTTAACAGGCTGTAAAGTACCGTCAAGGCTCAATTCTCCCACAAGCATAAACTCTCGCAAACGGTCACAACTCATCTTCTCATTGGCAGCCAAGATGGCTATTGCCAATGGGAGATCAAAACTGGAGCCTTCCTTCTTGAGGTCGGCTGGAGCAAGATTGGCGGTGATATCGGCTACAGGAAACTTGTAACCAGTATTAAGAAGTGCTGCAGCTATACGGTCATGGCTTTCCTTTACCGCTCCGTCTGCAAGACCGGTAAGATGGAACAACACGCCCCGTGTGATACTAACTTCGACTGTCACGGTGGTGACTTCCATTCCGTTGACAGCTGCACAGAATGTTTTTACAAGCACAATATTAGTTTTTATTCGGCGCCATAACGCTGACGGATGGTGTTAGCAGTGATGTTTCTTTCGACAACTTTCCCATTGCGAATGACGATATTATCTGGTATAGTATTAAGACCAAAGGTTTTGAGTAGATGGTGTATTCAGTAGTTTTCCATCACAAACATTGGAAAACTCAATCCCATCACGCTCTAAGGTCTGCTTTACCTCCTTAGGATTGGCATCTACACAAATACCCAAAGCAGCTATCTTTCCTAGCTTTCACTGCATCATTTCAGCGCACGTTGGACATCAAGACTCTCGTAACTCCATGCCGCCCATGTGCTGATAATAACGACGTCTTTTCCTTGAAAAGTCGCGTTATTAACCGCTCTTTCCATTGACATCCTTAGCTGAGAAACTTAGGGCAACTTACTACCGATTGGCAGAGAACCCTAACTCAGATAGATGTCGTTGAAGACGACCCAAAAGTGGCATTATCGGGCTGTTCTTTTTATCAATAAAGGGTAAAAGTTTTGCAGCCTGCTTTATAGTCAGGAGACTCTGTTTGAACAAGATAACGATTGAGTAGATACACACTCACAGCAGACTCTGGATGGTCTTTGATAAATGCGATTGCATACTTCAACTCCTCTGGAGGAGAGACACTTGCTATCTGTTTACGGAACTTAGTCATGAGTTCATTATCCTCCGTGCCCTCTACCTCCATCTCTTTCAAGTGGGAAGCATCCGCTTTTACCTCAACCGCTTCACCCGATTCGGCAAAAGATTGGTTGTGTTGAATAATTAGGGAAGATGATAATTAACGTAGAAGGTTTGCTACAAGGCTTCTCATAAGAAAAACGACCCTGCCTCAATCTTGATGGTATCCAAACCTGCTATACCACCATCAGGACTATATACATAAAGTTCGCCTTGATTCATGTGCAAGAAGCGTCCCTCCATCTTGAAGTAACCGCTACGGGTACCACAAGAAACTAACAGCAGGGAGAACAAAAGAATGTATGCTATTCGCTTCATGCGCATAGGATTTAAGAAGAAGTGCCGCGAGCGGGACTCGAACCCGCACAGCCATTACTGGCCAAGGGATTTTAAGTCCCTCGTGTCTACCAATTCCACCATTGCGGCAAACCGTTTGCAAAGATAAGGCTAAATCTTCGAACTGGCAAAGGTTTTGCAAGTTTTTATTTATTAGCCTTATTACGCCTATTGAACCTATTAATCCTATCAGGCTAATTACCTTAATTTACCCCCAAAAACACCATATGGTTCCGTACTTCTTGCACGATAGCGTATCAGTTTCTTACCACTATCACCCGAAACAATATTTCCGCCAGTGTTAAGGTTATACTTACGATGACAGTTATTACAAGTACCAAAGCCATCACTGCTTATCTTCAACTCATAAGAACGCAGTGGAAGCGTATTCGTATTGAAGCAATTAGGACATTGCAAGTCGTAAGCATAGAAAGGAGAAGGGTTGTCCAAGTTGCCATAACCAACAATAAGTCCATTGTTCAAAGCCCACATGTTTCCAGCTCTCCAACCTAAGATCAATCCCATCAAACCACACAGGTGCACTTGATTTCAGTCCTTGATTGTTCTCAAAGAAGAAACAATAACGACCACTGACAACGTTAGTTCTTATCGTACAATACACACCCGGCGATAAAGGATTCATCGCTGAGGCAAGGATGGGGTCTTGATGTGTCTCGTTGTGAAAGGTAAAGAAGTTACGATGACTACTATACTCATAGTCAACTACATCACCACAAGATGACAATAGCACTACAAGCATTAACAAAACAGACTGAACAATCTTCTTCATACCTTACTCCTTTATCTATACAAAAACCATCAAGTCCTCCTCCTTAGGAAGGAGGTAAACGTCTTATTCGAACGGAATCATTGCCAACGCATCGGCAATCTTCTCAATACCTTCCTGTAAAGGCTTTGACACCATACCCTTTGCAAAGAAAGGAATATCAGCATCTATCGTGAGTTTCATCTTTGAAGAAGTCTCTGTTACAGGCAGTATCTGAATCCAGAAATTAAAGGATAATGGGTGAGTTATCACTCTCAAACTTAATCGTCTTAGGCTCATCACGCTCGATGATACGCATAGAAATCTGACCAACAGGGTCAACATGTCATAGACAATGAATCCTGATCAAAGGTGAGATTCTGCAATCTTTCTTTCACCTTGTCCATGTCATCATTACCCGTAGAACCTTCGGGAGACGCTCCTTCAGACGCTGTACATTATTTCAAGTCGCTCAGCGTGTTGTATACACACTGCTGAGAATGAGGGTATCTGCTTTTACGCTACTTTCAAACTTTTGTCATTGATAATATTTATTGGGGAAGTTTAAGAGAAAAGAACTGGAAGAAAGCTGAACAGCTTGGAATAGAAGTATATATCTACATGTAGGGACGCACGAATAATGCGCCCTCTACATAAATATCATACTCAATCAATCCCTTTAGAAAGAAAGGTCTTTCCTTCCAGCGGAATGCTTAGAGATTACTTTTTCCAGTTTGCTGGGTCCTTACGCCAATCATGCAACATAGAAACCCTCAGACTCCTTGATATAACCAGTCTCAAGTGCTTTCTACGACATGCTCATAATCGGTGAGTGTTACAAGCTTTACATTAGCCTCACGGAATGCCTCCTCAGCTACTGGGAAACCATAAGTGTAAGAAGCAACCATACCCACAACCTCAAAACCTGCCTCACGAAGTGCAGCAACAGCTTTCAAAGAAGAGCCACCAGTTGAGATAAGGTCTTCACAACGACAACCTTAGAACCTGCAGGAGTTCACCTTCAATCTGATTCTTCATACCATGGTCCTTTGGTTTCGGACGAACGTATGCGTATGGCAATGCCAACTCATCAGCAACGAGCATACCCTGTGCGATAGCACCCGTAGCAACACCAGCCACAGCCGTAGCCTCAGGGAAGTTTTCAAGGATAGCATGAACCAACTCGAGTTTCACAAACGAACGTACATCGTGGAACGATAACGTCTTGCGGTTATCACAATAGAATGGTGACTTCCAACCACTTGCCCATGTAAATGGGTCGTTAGGGCTGCAACTTAATAGCTTTTAATTCCGAGCAGTTTGCCTGCAAAGACTTTCTTTAAATCTTCCATCTTGATAGTTTATGGTTATATACTAACTGCAAACTTGCACATTTTTTTCTGAGATTAAAGGATAAAAAGACTATAAAAGAAGATAACAAGAACAGATGACACTCCAATCAAATACAAGAGTGATTCTATTTGCTTTGAGTTGTATAACCCTTCCAAACAATCATCTAACGCAAATTTTCCAACGACAAATTGCATTGGTGTTAAGCCTCCGCACCAATAGTGCGGACCATCAACACATCACGTGCGGACCATCAACACAACAATCGAAGAGGAGAAAATATCCATATCTGCCACCAAAACTGATACTGTTAACTACTAATTACTTGCGAAGATGAGTACTACTTATAGACTAACAATAATAAAACAAGGAATAATGAGACAGCTTAATCATTATTCGCAAAAGCCAAGTGAGAGGACACTAATCTTGATATTCGTCCCTTTGAGAGTTCTTTTGGCGGCTGCAACGAGGGTGGCACCTGACGTAATTACATCATCAACCATCAAAATGTGTTGATTGTTCAAGGGCGAAGCATCAAGAAGGTGAAAGGCTTTCTCTACGTTTTCATTTCGTTCCCAACGTCCTTTCTGTGTCTGACTACCATGAAAACTAATACGTTCTAAGACCTTATCTAAGAGCGGCAAACCAGTTTCTGCACTGATACCACGCGCTATCTCCACACTTTGATTATACCCTCTTTCTCGCTCACGCTGGCGAGCAAGCGGTACAGGAACCACAGCTGTGATTCCATCGAAGAAGCCATCTTGTGCAAACTCTGCTGCAACAATACGCCCAAGTCGCTCACCTATCTCTGGATGACCGCCATACTTCAATTGATAAAGTAAACGACTGGTATCAGAATGGGCTTTATAAAAGAAGAAAGCTGCACCTTTCTCTATGGGAATCCTACCCCAGAAGAGCCGCACAAGCTTATTGTCATAACCTGATTTTGCATAGCCCGTGCGAGGAAGAGAGTGATTACAACAAGCACACATCACCTCCTCCGTAACGGTCAGACGCCTACCACAAACCGTACAAGAACGAGGGGCAAGGTATCTATCAGGCGAGCAAGTAAGCTAATCGTCTGTTTCATCGTCTACAAAGTCAACATCATCGTCCGCAGCTACAACTCCTTCGTCTATACACCTACGGATTAAATCCATCGTAAAACCACGTCCCATAGCAAACTTTATCAGCTTCATTGAACGCTCATAGTCGCTCTCTGCCTTGATAGTACGATACTTACTTGCTAACAATGGGCGCAAGACATCAAGATATTCTTCATCTTCCACAGCATCAAGGATGGGCGATGAGACGGCATTATCGACCTTTTTCATCCACAGAGCCTGCTCTATCTTGCGTCGTCCCCACTTGTTGTAGCGGATTTTATCATGTACAAAAGACCCGTATAACGGCTATCATCAACGTAATGCAGTGTTATTAACTCTCCATAATACGTGCTTGCGCATCTTCTGACAGCCCCCACTTACGCATCTTCTCTAACATTTCGCCAGAGCAATGCTCTCCTTTCGCACATAAGTCGGCAAGTTTTTTCAGGGCTTGCGGCTCTAATATCGGTCGTTTCTGCATCATGGTCGGATGGCTTTTAGTGAAGCGAAGCTTACCAAACTGGTCTTCTCGCAGTTCTATCTGCTTATAACCCTAATGCGTTTAACATCCCTTCACGTCATTAATATACAATGGATTGGTCTCAAAATAAAGCACACCATCAGCCGACAAAGCCTGCACACCATATTCAGCTATTGCGCGATAGAAACGTAGTGGGTCATTATCTGGCACGAAAAGGGCTGTTTCTGGTTCATACGCAAGTACATTCTCCTCCATCTCTGTCCGTTCTTTGTCGCAGATGTAAGGCGGATTGCTAACAATAACATCAAACTTCTGTTGCATTGCTGAGGATGAAGGATGAAGCGCATCCTCCATTTTTAGCTCCACACGAACCTGATGTTGATGTACATTCTCACGTGCACAAGCAGTGCATCACCCGATATATCCCACGCCGTAACAGCCGAATTGCGTAGGTCAGCTGCCAACGTGACAGCAATACAGCCACTGCCTGTCCCTACATCCAACACCTGCAAAGGCGCAGGAGGTTGTAGAGCACATAAGGTCGGTTGTAATCCTCCTCATCCAACGGCACAGCACCTCCGTCTCAGGGCGTGGAATCAATACTCCGGGAGCCACATGAAACGTGCGTCCACAAAAGGTTTCACGTCCTAAAACATACTGTACAGGTTCCGAACGCTCCAAACGAAGGATGATTTTCTCTAATTCCTCCTCCGCTTCTCGTGATAATTCATTAACTTTGCCCGTATAAATATCGGTCAGCGTAATGCCAAACTGCACCTCTAACACAAGCCGAACGATAGCTTGTGCCTCACCAGCATCATATAAAGGAGTGAGTCTGTGCCATAAATCTTGGTATGTCATAGCTGCAAAGATAGGAATTTTAATGAAATGAAACAAGAAGAAACTGACGAAAAATACATGCGTCGTTGCCTGCAATTAGCTCGTAATGGACAACAGCTTGCCAAGCCTAACCCAATGGTTGGAGCGGTCATTGTGAGCAAGGAGGGTAGGATTATCGGTGAGGGTTACCACGTACATTGTGGCAAAGGGCACGCAGAGGTGAACGCTTTTGCATCTGTAAGGAAAGAGGACGAGGCTTTGCTACGTGAAGCAACGGTGTATGTCAGCCTTGAGCCTTGCTCTCATTACGGAAAAACACCTCCTTGTGCCGACTTGATTATCAGTAAGGGTGTGCGCCGTGTGGTATGCGGTTGCATTGATCCTTTTGCTGAAGTGCAAGGACGTGGGGTGAAGAAGATTCGCGATGCAGGGATAGAAGTGACCGTGGGTGTATTGGAAAAAGAGTGCTTAGAACTGAACAAACGGTTTGTTACTTACAATACACATAAACGACCGTATGTGATATTGAAGTGGGCACAGACAGAAAGTAGACTAACAAACACGCCATTCAACACAACAACTGACACGCCATTCAACACACCAGCCAGCCCTTCCCCTCACCCTCCCCCATAGGGAGGGGAGTAATCACCGAGCTACCCCTGATGAAGCAAGTATCATAAATGACAATAAAGATGGTGTAACTACTTGTACTAAAAAATCTGCTGTGGCTTACATTGGCAACTTGCCAGGTAAAGACTATCAGCCGTTGATTATTTCTACACCCTTCACAAAGATGTTAGTACATAAGATGAGGGCTGAGAATGATGCAATTCTCGTTGGGAAAACAACAGAAGAACTGGAACAGCCACAGCTGACGGTGAGGGAATGGAGCGGTCCAAATCCTGAGAAATTAGTACTGACAAGTCAGCCGACAAAGGAGGGAGAATACGCAACACCTGCTGAAGTGCTGTCGCATCTCTATACCGAAAAGAAACAAAGCCTCATTGTGGAAGGTGGTGCAAAAACCTTACAGAGTTTTTTAGATGCAGGGCTATGGGACGAGATACGCATAGAATCGGCACCTTTCACGGTTAATGAAGGTATAGAAGCACCAAAACTCCCAGAAAACATACGTGTTGTAAAAATAGAGAAGTATGTTAATACGATTGTAACCTACGAACGAGCGTAGGATGAAATGACATCCATTCGATACTATAAAACGGTTAAAACAATTTATCTTCATGAAAAAGAATTTCTTTTTCATGAAGATAAATATTTACTACGACAAAAATATTTCTTTTCATGAAAATAATTCGGCAATAAAGATGATGTTGGGATGCAATAGTCTTTTTAATTGCACTTATGTGTCATAATATTTAATACCATATCATCGGTAATACACATAGCTTCCTTACCAATGCTTGTAAGGTTTTCGGATAGACTTATCAACGTCTTCATCAATAATTCCCTCTGTAGACGTTACGTGCTTGCCCTCCATGGAAAAGCGTTGCAGAAAGGATAGCTGTTGACACACCCGATGAAATCTTCAGTGAACAACTTGGCTTCGCACCATCGCAAATCATACCCGTAAGGTTGGCTATCATGTTCTTTACTGAATGACAAACATTGATATAATCACCTCCCATCAAATAAGTAATACCACAGCTGGAACCAATACTTGCCACAACACAACCGCAAAGGGCTGAGAGTGCACCAAGACTCTGCTTTGATATAGATAGCCGTGAGATGACTCAGTAAAGTGCGCGGATAAGTTCCTCACGTGTATTCTCATTCTCCTTGGCAAAGACTACAGGGAGGGTTGGTTGCACAGATACCTGATTTCGAACCGCTATTACTCATCACTGAATCAAGCACCACCCATACGGGCATCACAGGCAGAAAGCAGTCTTGGCAATGACATGTGAGTATGCTATTACCAAAGATTCCCACGACTCAAAGGACGGTCCATTATCTTTTCCCAAACAATGTCCATAATTTCCCTTCAAAGCCTCAGCAGCAGCACGAAAGATTATAACGTTTCGCTTCAAGGATAAACTCAATCTCATCGATAGGAGTAGTTGTAGCAAACTCCCATACCTTATTGAGGTTCAGACAAGGTGCTGTTTCAACCGTTGCTGCGCAGGGTTGCATCTTATCAAGCAGGACTGTGCCTTCCTTCTCCTCATAAACAATATTCGTATGGGTACCCATGATGATGGCTGTGGCACGACGTCCCTCAGCCTCACAAGTGATTTCTATGTATAGTTTCTCCGTAATTCCGTCCTTCAGTTTGACATCAATCCGATTCTCACTGATGAACATTTTTACCAGCCTCCAAAGTCTCGGTGTGAGATCCTTAATAACCTCCAACTGATATTCTGACTTACCCACCAAAGCACTAAGGGCAATAGCAATCAGCGTGTCTATCATTCCCGTACCAGGAATACCAACGCCCATCGCATTTCTTCAGAATATTAGCAGAAGAGCAACACGCTAATATGTTCCGGTTTCTGACCTAACAACTCTGTAGCACGTGCAGTACACAATGCCACAGCCATTGGCTCTGTACAACCTACGGCAGGAACTACCTGTTGGTGCATCAACTCGATAATCTGTTCTCTAATGTTCTTCTCAAGCATAATGATTTGGTTTAGGTTTAGCCTGATATTATGACCTAATAAAAAGCTTTTTACTTTGTTTTTCATTCTTCGGCATTAATTTTGTCTACAAGGTGCGTTACCTAACTCTTGTCGCATAGCCTCCATCTTTTGATGTCGGTCGATAGAGAATGTAGAGCCATTCGCCTCAACATAATAAAATAAAGCGTATGCTTTTTCCAACAGCATTTGTCGCAAAGGTTGCCCTTTATAGCTTGCTTCAGCATGTAGCAACTCTGCAATCATATTGATTTTATCTATTCGCTCGTTCTCATCCCACTGCTCCTTAGCATATCTCAACAGCTCGTCACAGAGAGATTACGCAAATCGTCATACTCTCCAACGTACTGTCTGTAAAGGTCTTTCAACTCATTATCACGCTTCATGTCGTCTTCTTTCTTCGTAAGAAAACGCGAAATAGCATTGAATTCCTCTATTAAGCGAATAAAATAATCTTGTTGTAACATAGTAGATTTCCTTTTATGACACAAAAGTAAAATATGATATAAATCCACTTTTCTGTGTGTAATTAAACAAAAATATTTTAGGATTAGGGCTTATAAAGAATTAGCCTAATTGAGGCTTATATGACTAATTAGGCTAATAGAACAGATACTTTCAGGACTGTGGAAGACTTTCCCACAGCTTCTTATAGAACTCATGTTGGGTCATTGTTTGGACATTACCAAGGATTATCAACTTCATTCTGGCACGTGTTATAGCCACGTTCATACGACGTAAGTCACGTAGGAAACCTATCTGACCATCATCATTGGAACGAACAAGAGAAATGAGTATCACGTCACGTTCCTGTCCTTGAAAGCCATCAACGGTATTCACACTGATAAGACTTCGATAGGACTTGAAGAACTCTCGCTTCTTAATCAAGCTACGGAGATACTGCACTTGAGCACGATAAGGGGAGATAACGCCCACATCTATCCGTTCCTCCAACACTCTATGCTTGCCGATCTTTGTGAAATAATCCTTCAAAGTTTTGAGTGTTAACTCTGCTTCTCCTTTATTAATACGTCCAAAAGAAGAACCAACAAACTGTTCATGGAAGGCGTTTTCCTTTTCGTTATTTGACTGAGAAGGAACTGAATTAGCGTTACTTTCCGTCAAATCATACGATGAAACGACCGCTTCATCTGACGTATCAATCCATACCATTGGATTGTCATAATCAAGAATACCACGGTATTTCAATCTGCGGAGCGGTTTCTACCCTGTCCGCCATAGAACCAATCAGAGGAAAAAGCGCATAATCTCTTCATTCATACGATACTGCACCTTCAACAGCGTCACTACCTGCGTTTAGTTCTCTACGATGCGTTCCATCGGTCTTACCCAAGCCTCCACGCAAGGCAGCTATGCTTTTTACAGTTGGTGGGAGTTGACAATGATCACCCGCAAAGATGACTCTCGATGCCCTACGAATGGCTATCCAGCAGGCCGCTTCAAGGGCTTGTGCAGCCTCATCGATAAACAAAAGTCGTAAACTTGACCTTCCATTATCCTGCTGTTAGCTCCAACAAGGGTAGAAGCAACGACACGTGCCTCTCCAAACAGTTCTGCATTGATACGTATTTCAAGCTCAGTAGCACGGCTCTTCAGTCATCCATCTTCTGATGATAGCTTTCAGAACCTTTCTTTTCTATTATTCCTCAATTCACGAATAGCCTTCCGAATCGACCATAACTGAGGGTAGTCAGGATGCGCCTCAAATTTTCGTTCGTATGTGAAACCAAGCATCTTATCATTCACTCGGGTAGGATTACCAATGCGAAGAACATTGATACCACGGTCGACAAGCTTCTCACAAATCCAGTCAACAGCCATATTACTCTGCGCACAGACCATCACCTGACTTTCTCGCATCAATGTTTCGTTAATGGCTTCGACCAACGTTGTCGTCTTACCCGTTCCCGGTGGACCGTGAACCACCGCCACATCCTTTGCCCATAACACCTCGTTGACAGCCCTTTCTTGTGTTGGATTCAGCCAAGGTAATCGGATGGGAGCAAAGGAAAACTTTCTATCTTTTGTCGTGAATAGAACAAGTCGCGAAGATAAGCCAATCTATTACCCTTTGCTTTCATGGTCCGGTCCAACGCATCGAACATCATTTGATAGCTCGTTTCATCAAAACCTAATTGGCAACCAATCTGCTCGGATGCTGATTGAAGGTCTAATAAGGGTGCAGAGTCAGGGACAGCAACAACCATTCTGTCGCCTTCCACATACGAAACAGTACCTGTAAAACCATAGTATTTCAGCTGAACAGCCTTATTGGGAGTCCCCTTCTCCGTCTCAATAAACTTAAAGAAAAGGAGCGGACGACCACATTCAAAGTTATGCTCGATATCCCCATCCTGTGTACGAAACACCTCAATGCACAGTTGGTTGAGTCCATTATAAAACCGTTTGCCCACTCTTAACGGAAACCATGCATCCCCTCGCTTCACTTTCCGTTGCATACCAGCAGCCTCAGTCTGCTTTCTAAAGGCTTCTTTCTCGGCATAATACTCCATTTGGAGCAGTAAACGTTGACGTTGTAAGAGTTGTATTGGACTTTCCTGAAGCATATCTTTTTATAGTTGACGAGGTTACAAGTTGACGAGTTAACGAGTTGTTTGTAAATGATTAAAAATGAGATTATAGACAAACAGGCTCACACTTTATATACAGATAATAAAAAGAAAGGAGAACCCTAAAAGAAGAACATCTTGCGACTATTGTGCATCTTCTGTTCCAAAGAAAATTCCATCTGCTTTGTAGCTGCCTTAAAAAAGAAAGCAACAAGATGCTCGTCTGTTCCTTCCGTCCGTATTGTTCGCAAAGCAGTAATATATTCCTGACGATCTTCTTTTTGTATAATCAATTCGGGACAATTATAACGTAACAAGATAAAGTTTGATAATAACTCATTAGTTCTCCCATTCCCATCACGGAATGGGTGCAAAGATTCAAAGAAACCATGGAACCGAGCAGACAGAACCATAGGGTGAAGTTCCCCACGTTCCATCATCTCTGCAGTTGATGCCATCAGTCGCGGCACCTGCGCCACCAGTCCTTCATGCTCGCCAAAGACCGTATCACCAGCAGCCATATCAACCGTTGTAAACTCACCAGGTACAGCATCAGCCTGCTTATAAGTGAGCGTACGAGTGTTACCAACCTATTGATAGTCTTCACAGTCCGACATCAAAAAGGGTGGTCTAAATGATTGTGCATCCATTCGTATGCAGCAAAATGATCTGCCATCTCCTGACACTCCAACAACGACTTTCCCAACAGGATGATAACCCAACTGTTCCTCAAACAGACAACGTGTATCATCCACTGAGAAAGAAGAACCTCAATACCACAGCTATGGCAGGAAAAAGGATTTCAGAATACTCTCAAACTCTTTCTTTCCCATTGAGCACTATCTTCTCCCTGATACTCTGCTACCAACTCATCATATCTTTTTATCTCTGTTTCAAACACGTTACAAATATAACACTTTTTATCTAATATCCATTATACAACGAATAAAAACTGGAAGACCTTAACAACTGAAGTCATCCTCTATCTCTGCGGCTTTTACCCATTTGCAAAACCAGGGAACGCACAAGATGATAAGAACAAGGCAACACGGAGTTCTCATAATCTGTAGGTAAGGAAAGAACAAGGTCTAACTTCCCATCTCCATCCAAGTCACCTGCAAACAGAAGTGCAAAACTTGCTGCATCAACCCTTGCCTCTCTAACAATTCGTTCTCCATTCAGCAATAATGTATAGTTCTTTAATATGCTTTTCTCCTTGCTGCCGTTGCCGTTAACTTATAATGCTTTCCCAGCAAAAGTAAAATTCCTTACAGAGCCTGGTTCCGATAAGTACTATCTGAAAATACAACATCAGCAACCTTAACTTTTCCCTTTTCTTTATTGGCAGCTGATTGACAAACAATATCGTGTTTCGTTTTTCTGATAGGTATGTTGGAATGGTACTCGAGCACGCATCCTCTCTCATCTCAATACTATACCGAGCTTTACCAACATAATAATCATTCCCTTCTTTATATAATTCAACCCACTTCGGTTGATTATCGTATCTGGATTACATAAACGATAATTAAAAGGAACAAGAATCTTATACGTTATTGGTGTCTCTTTGCAACCTTAACACTATCAACCTTCTTTACAAAAACACTATCTTCCTGTTGTACAGACGACTCCTGCGCCTGACTAACAGGCTTCTTATCGGTACAAGAGAGAAAGTATCATGCAAAAACTCAACAAAAAGAAAAGGGACTTAACATTCTTCATAATCACGTTTTTATTGCCTATCAGCAAACACTATTATTATATACCACACTCTGCAAAAATAACACTTTTCTCTATATTCCAACCTTGAATTCTATAAAAGACCCCATAGTAATAACTATATATGGGTATTTTTGCACTATTACAAACCTTATTTATCTTTTTATCCTAACTTCACACCACTTCCATGATTATTTATTATTTTTGTCATCAGTAATTAACAATAAGAACTAAGACTTTTAAGTTACTATGTTTGCAAAAGGCTAACACACAGAGACAAGTCGGATGCCGCTCTTCGGAGGCTTCGCAGCCTCCGGCCGCATGGCAAACCACCGCGGTGTTTTTCATAGTCTGCAAGGAAAATGTTGGTACGATAATAATTGGATTGTATATTTGTAGTGCAAACGACAAATGACAAACAATTAGAACCGTACCGATATGCAAAGAAACAAAATTTCCTTTAAAGGACAAAAGATTTACATCGGAATTGATGTGCACGCAAAAACTTGGGAGGTCTGTGTGCTGACCGAGTCGGGTTACAAAGAGAGGCACCGCAGCAAGCCTCCGCAAAGACGTCTCTTTGACTTTTTTGAAGAAGCATTTCCCTGATGGCGAGTACCATGCCGTGTATGAGTCAGGCTTCAGTGGTTTTTTTCCACATACTACGCTCTGGGCGAGTACGGCATCAACTGTGTCGTGACCCATGCCGCAGATGTTCCGACCACCCAGTACGAGGAGGTGATGAAGACCGATAAGGTAGATGCAGCCAAACTTGCGCGCTCCTTGCGCGCCGGTGACATCCGTCCCATATACATCCGTGAGAAAGAGAATATCGATGACAGGTCAGTCATCCGCATAAGGAAGACCATACAGAAACAACTCTCGGCTACAAGGCAAGGGTGAAGCACCTGCTGCACTGCAATGGCGTGGAGATACCCGAAAGCAGTTCTGCAAGACCGGGGACGCACTGGTCAAGGGCTTTCATCAAATGGCTCAAGGAGGATGTCGTGCTGCTTTCCTCCTCAAGATTGTCGTTGGACTTGCTCGTCAAGCAGGTGGAGACGATACGCGAGACACTCTTGGATGCGACAAAATCCATACGAAGGCTTGCGCAGACCAACAGGTATAGGAACAATTACGAGCTTCTGATGTCGATACCTGGCATAGGTGTAGGTGTAGCCATGTGTATACTGGACAGAAATCTACGATGTGAAGAGATTCTGCAACGAGAACCAGTTCGCCAGTTATCTCGGCCTAATACCGACCTGTCATAATAGTGGAGAGAAACCGCAAGCGGAGAAGACCTTCCGTGGCAACAAGCATCTCGGACCGATGATCATAGAGGCTGCATGGATAGCCATCTACAGAGATTACGGACTGGGAATGGCCTATGCCAGATACAAGCAGTCCATGAAACCGCAGGAAGCCATAGTCAAAATAGCCAGAAAGATGTCCAACATCATTTTCTCGGTACTCAAGAATAGTAGGAAATATGAGCCATACAGATGGGATAAAGAATAACATACAGACTTTTGGACAACTTCATAAAACGACTCTTTTCATAATTGATGGACCTTCGGTGTCATCTCCGATAAGATTGTTGCGTTTTACCCTATATTCTGAAGAAGTAAATTGTTGGGCGGATACGTCCGTGTCAACTCATAGAAGTTTGTCTGATAGGTCTGTTGTTCGTAGCCTTTCCATACCCGGTGTCTCCCATGCCGGGCTGGTGGCTGTTGCTTCTTCTAAAGTCATCGTACTAACAAACTTCACGCTAAGTGATTGATAATGAACAGTTAATAAATTACAAATATTTCCCAATTATTTGGAAAGCAACATAGAAGCTTATGAAAACAAACAATGTGCAAATTGAGCACAAACTCCCATCAGAGTGTATAACCATCATCATTGGTCAAGAACAGACTGCTGATGGTTCTATGATAGTAGCGCGTTCAGAAGACTGGGACGCTATGGAAGCTAAGAACTACGAGATTTTTGAAGATACGGACAATGGTCCACGCGAGTTCGTTGCAAGGATAGTCCTTTTCCGTTGCGAACTTCCAGGAGAAGGCTTTTGGGCTATTCTGCCCTTTTCTCCGTATAATCTTCACGGCCATTGGGGCAGTGCTGGTTTCAACACGGCAGGTGTGGGAATGAGCGCTACGGAGAGTATCTTCAGTAGTGACGAGGTATTGAAATACGACCCATTGGTAGAGAATGGTGTGGCAGAAAACTCTGTCTTCAACATCACCCTACCTTACGTCCACACCGCCCGTGAAGGTGTTGAGCGATTGGGTATGCTCATCGAGAAATATGGTATTGCTGAAGGCTTCGGTATTGGCTTTGTAGATAGCAAGAGATTTGGTACTTGGAGACAGCTTGCGGCCATCGTTGGTTGGCTTGCCGTATGCCAAAGGAACAGTACTTCGTAACTGGTAACCAGAGTCGTTTCCGCACCTACGATCCGAATGATAAGGAGAATTATCTCGCATCAGCCGACTTGATTGAGTTTGCAGAGAAACACGGGCTCTACAATCCGGCACAAGGTGCCTTCGACTTCCACGAGGCTTACGCACGTGATATCAAACTCGACACCACTTATAACTACTCCACGTGTATGGGGTTTGCAGCAGTTCTTCTCCGAGATTAAGAATGACGTAACAAAGAACACCTTCCTGTCTTTTTGCAAAAAGCTGCTCATAAGGTCACACTGACCGAACTTCGCACGGCATTCCCGCTTCCACTACGACAATACGGAGCACGACCCATATCTCAATAGCAATCCAAAGGAGCCTCACCGTCCTGTCTCTATCTTCCGTACCACACAGACCCACCTCTTGCAGGTACGCCCAGAGCTACCACAGGCTATCGGTTGTGTGAATTATGTTGCTATGGGAATGGCAGACCTCGGTGTGTTCCTCCCACTCTATCAGGGTATTACTTCTTATCCAGAGGCTTACACAAAGGGTAATGGTGAGTCAAGTGATGACTCTGCTTATTGGAAGTTCCGCAAGATAATGGTATTGGCATGACCAACTATAACAAGTATGCTCCTATCATCAAGGAGGCGTATGCAAAGTTTGAAACTGAGACCGACCAACGTCAACGTGAGATGGAAGAAGAGTATCTACGCATCTACAAGACGCAACCTCTCCATGCACAAGACCTGTTACAGGCGTTCTCTGATAAGATTCTTAACAGTGCACTCGACCTTGCCGACCGCCTACAAGAGAAACTCTTTACACTGATGACACAAGACATTCAGCAGGAGTATCTCTTCCATGGGGCATAAACGTAAGGAGAATCCTACTTTTATAACAATAAGACAGGCTGCATCAAGTGGCACACATGCCTCTTGATACAGCCCTTTTTAGGAAAAGATACTAAAAACGTTTTTCATTTTTAATATCTCGAAAAATGTAGAATGAGGTTTGAAAAACATTACAAAAACACCAACAAACCCTCTATAAATAACAACAAAAACACCTATAAAAAACAGATTTGTAACCAACAGGAATCAATCAGTTATAAAGTAGTACAAGAAAAGGTGCTATTGGACTTCAAAAGGGCATTAGTAAGGGGCTTAAAGGGCATCTTTTGCAAGCCAATTAGGCGTCTCTTAGAAGCCAAAAGAGCATGTATTAGTTTTGAGTCGCACAAAAAAGAGTTTACAAATCCAGTAATATGAGAATGAATTGTTTATGAAGACGAATAGACATCATATCAATTAGCATTTAATCTATATTCTATTCGCTTTTTGTAAGACCATCTATTTGGGAGTAATCCCTGCCATGTTAGAGTATGAGCTTTTATTCTATTTTCAATCTATACATTTAACAGAAGAACTCTTTTTAGGGTTCTTCCGAAATATGGAGTGATAAACTAAAAGTCTTATATAATAGGACACTGAGTCACGGAGGGACGGAGGTAACGTACTGTCACGGAGGTGCCGACGGCACAAAGAGCGGCGGAGGTGCTAGCACTAGATTATTGATAACTCTTTTGGGATAAACGTTTTGTATCTAAATTGCTAATAGAATTGCGCAAACAAGCTCCGTCGCTCCCTGCACCGACGGTGCCTCTGTGACTTCCGTTGCTTTGTTTTAATAATCCTCCGTCCCCTCCGTGCCTCCGTGTGACATTGCTTAAAAACTCTAAACACAAGTGCAAACCTTATCACTCCAAAAATCCGAAGACCCTTTTTAGCAACAAAAACACAAGGTGAAACAACAATGAAAAGGTAAAAACTGTCGTTTAACAATATATATAACATTTTTCCTATCTTTTGCAAACAAGAGTTATTGCATCTTCGCTTGTCAGCGGCAAAGCAAAACTTAAAAACTCGCTCTGATAGTTCAATGGATAGAACGTAGGTTTCCTAAACCTTTGATCCGGGTTCGATCTCGGTCGGAGTACAAACACCTTTCTCGCCACTCTTCAAGTGGGAAGAACCTGACAACCTTCTTCATCGGGGAGGTTCTAAAAATTAATTGACTTAAGTTCTAACAAAAATAAAGTTTTCTCATTTTTCACCTTGATATATAAAAAGAATCACCTATTCATAAACAAAACAAGTATATATAGTCTGCTAAAAGAAAGAGAAATTTTTATAAAGAGGAACTGATTAATTAAAGCCCATTCGGTAATATTAAATCCGCTCGTAGAGGTATCCGGTCTTTTAGTTTTTGCAATACAACAAGATACTAATATAACTTTTTATTAGTCATATATTCATAACAGCAACCAAACAGCAAACTTGCAAAAATACTTGTAAAATACATAAAGCAATGAAACTTACCAAATCATTTTCGTTTTAGTTATAGTCTATTTTTATGGAGCTTTATGGTGTATTCTATAGAAACCTTGTTTCTTACTTTTCCATAAGAATCTATTTAGGAGATAAACTTCACTGATTTTTTTGGCAAGTGATGTACCATGGTCTTCCTCTTGATTTATCAATAGCAGGCTATCTCTCTATTATGCCAGGTATCTTAATTTTTGATAGAGATTTGGTACCAAGGACGCATTATCAAGTGGCTTCACAGGGCTATAATGCACTTGTTTCAGCTATTTATGCGATAACTTTATGCCTCAACCTTGTGCTTTATCACTATTGGGACTTCCTCTTGACTCCACCCCTCTTTATTATTTCTTCTCATCTCCAGCGAGTGCATTTGCCAGCGTCAGTGTCATATGGTAATAGGAGGAGTTATCGTTACAACATTAATTGCCATAGAGTTTACCTATCTATGCAGTATATAGCACGTATCTTTGACAGAATAGCAGAAAGAGAAAGAAACGCATAAGCCAAACGCTGCTTTCAAATAGTTTTTATTAGCTTTATTGATTCTACCCATACGCGGAGGCATAAAGACCTCTACAATGAATACAGGAGAAGCCTATTTTAGTAAAGATATGCATTTGAATCATGCAGCAGTGAATCCTATGTTCAGTCTTATGGAGAGTCTTTCAAAGCAGGTTGACTTTGCTTCACAATATCGATTCATGAGTGAAGAAGATGCTACTAAGATTGTCAGTCATATACTTTTATACAAAAGTGATAGCATTCTGCAACTTATAACGGTAAAACGTCCTGATGTTTATATCATTATTTTTAGAGAGTTTTTCTCAAGAACTAATGAAAAACTCAGGCTGTTCCTTATATGAACCAATACGCTAAGGAAGGAGTCTTTTAATCACTTCTATGCCAACAGTTTCCGAACAGATCGTGGCACACTTGCCATACTTAGTGGTTATCCAGCACAACCCACAACAAGCTTTGATGAAATTCCCTGCGTAAGACAAGCCATTTACCATCTATCGCAGAGGCATTAAGTCATCATGGCTATGGATTAAAAATACTATTATGGAGGCGACATTAATTTTACTAATTTAAAGAGTTATCTCACGGGAATGGGATTTATAGACCACGTCTCTGATGTTGATTTTCCATTAAAAGACCGATTGAGTAAGTGGGGAGTACCCGACCACTTAGTATTTGAAAAAGTAAGAAATGACTTGCAGGAGAAACCAGGAAAGCCAATGTTCCGAGTGATTCAAACCAGTAGTTCACATGAACCCTTCGATGTAGATTTCCACAAATTGAATGACAAAGTATTAAATGCTTTTTGCCTATACCGATTATCACTTAGGTCGCTTTTATTGATTATCTGAAACATAGTGAACGTTGGGAGCGCTCATTAATAATCCTTATTCCTGACCATTTGGGTGGTTATCCAGCAGGCATAAGCGAGTTTAGTTAGAACGTTACCATATTCCTATGATATGGTTAGGTGGAGCCGTGAAAGCTCCTTACATCGTAGAGAATTATGGATCGCAGCAAGATTTAGTAGCGACTTTATTAGGACAATTGAAAATTTCACATAATAAATTCACTTTTAGTAAAGATATGCTTGACTATAAGGCACCTCATTTTGCCTTCTTTACGTTCCCTGACTTATGGGGTATGGCTACTCAAAGTCAACAAATGATTTATGATAATGTTTCAGGTAAGATTATGCTTTAACCAAGGCTGTCACTCTCACTCATCTATGGAGCTGCAAGGAAAAAGCCTATCTTCAAGAACTTTTATAACGATATAGCGCGCCGATGACTACTGTATTAACAGATATATATTCCATATTACAAACAGCCGATTCAACGGTGTTCCTGACGGTGAATAGCCTTCATAACAACTATTTCGACAGTGTAATGTGGTTTATAAGTGGGAAAATGATATGGATTCCCATGTATGCTTCTCTGCTTTTCGTACTGCTAAAGAATTATCCCTCAAAGTGGTTCTTAAAAATTCTCTTAGCAATGGGAATCATTTTCTTCTTTACAGACTGCTTTTACCTCACAGGTTATTCGTCCGTGGGTGTGCTGATTGCGACCCAGCAATTTTAGACAACCCTATATCCCACATGGTGCATATTGTTGATGGATATAGAGGAGGAAGATGTGTTTCCCCTCTAATCATGCAAGCAATACGTGGGGACTAGTATTCTTTATGGCATATTTATTAAGAAATGTCTGGCTCACATGCTTCCTTTTCCCTATAGGGGACTCGTCGTATGTTATAGCAGGATGTACTTAGGCGTCCATTATTTAGGCGACCTATTAATGGGTATTTTACTTGCCTTCATAATTGCTTCTACGGTCTTTTATATCTTAAAAACAAAAACAAAAATACAGTTTCAAGCAAAGCACTACCATATATTCCTATAAGTGTAGGTAGCTCTATATTCTTGGGAATCATAATAGTTTCTATTTTTATAGAATCTAAAAATCTTGAATAATATAGAGACCAAATGCCTTGCTTACGTTTCTGATCCCAACGAGATATACAAAATTAATTGACTGAAAAACAAAGAACAATATTATTTTTATATCTTTGCATAACGGAGAAATTAAAAAGAAACTTCATGATTGGTGCTATTATAGGAGATATTGTTGGCTCACGCTTCGAATTCGGAGCAGCTCCACAACAAGGGTTTGAGCTTTTTACACCCGATTGTTCTTACACAGATGATACGATTTTGCACCATCGCTATTGCCGATGCGGGTGCTGAATGAACGTGACTATCAGGAGAGTCTGCTCGACTGGTGTCGCCGTTATCCGGACCCAATGGGCGGATATGGTAAGCGATTTTATCAATGGATTAACTCCGACAATCCGCAGCCTACGGATTCATGTGGCAATGGCTCTGCCATGCGTGTCAGCCCTATTGGCTGGCTCTTTGATGAATGGGGAGGACGTAATAGAGGAAGCCAAGAAGAGTGCTATCGTAAGTCATAACCACCCCTGAAGGCATTAAGGGCGCACAATGTATTGTTGAAGCGATTTGTTGGCTGCGCTTGATGCGGTTCTCTAAGTCAGATTTGAAGCGGAAAGTTGAGAAGTTTTTGGATATAAACTGCCACCTATGCGGGATATTAAGAAGATTGGTTCTGAAGGACACTTTGATGGAACCTGTCAGGAAACCGTACCGATGGCACTGCGTTGTTTCATGGATGCCAATAGTTTTGAGGAGACCATCCGCCTCGCTGTACTATGTGATGGCGATACAGACACGAAGGCTTGCATCGCTGGTTCGGTTGCTGGAAAGCCTCATTATCAGGTACCGTAATGGATGATTGAAAAGGCTATCAGCTATTTGCCTGATGATATGCTCAACATTCTGGACAGTTTTATGAGCGCATACAAGATAGCTGTGGGACGAAGAAAGGACAACTTTAAGCCTTTTAAAAATACGATTTTTCAAGTCTAACAATGCTGTTTTGAAAGCCTTAAAACAGCATTGTTGCAAGTTATTTTCATGAACAAAAAGATTTATTTACGTGAAAAGAAATATTTACTTTCATGAAAAAAATATTTATTTTCATGAAAATAATTCAGCGTTGATGCTCTTTCATGAACGTATCCAACTGCTTTCGATACAGAATACCCGTATCCTTACCTATTTTAAGGATATCTCTTATCGCCTTTACATTGAAGTCGGTAACACCATAAGTACCTAAATCGGGATTAATATAGAGGTCGGCTTTCGTACGATTGACGTTATATTTCTTTATATCAGGACGTTCCGCCAACCAATCTAAGAAACCTCCCATTCCTTTCAAAAAGGCGAAAAGGCGAACGATAATCATCACGTTTGCGCTGTTGAAGGTCAACGGCAATAACGATATCTGCCCCCATCTTTCGTACAACATCCACAGGAAGATTATTTCCCATACCGCCATCCACCAGCATCAGCGTGTCTATCTGCACAGGTTTGAACGCACCGGGATAGCTATGCTGGCACGCATATTACGCGCCAAAGAGCCTGAATCAAGCACCACTTCTTGTTGACGACGAATGTCAAAGGCTACACATGAGAAGGGAATAGCTTGTTTGACGACACCACGTTGTACGGGAGAACGGCTGATGAGTGAGTCAAGGAAATTATAGACATGGTCGCCATGCAACATTCCAAACCCACCTTATTTATTAGCATCGGTTTTTCTACGCACAGGAAAGCCGAATACATAGATTATTCCATTTTCTTCTTTATAGACTTTTTCCAACCAACGTTGTGTCTCTATCTGCCAAGAGTGCCAGCCAATTCTGCGAACGGAAAAGGTTTTCGAGGTCATCTGCACGATAGCTCTGCGCATATAATCCGCCAATAATCGCTCCTATACTTGTTCCAGCGATATAGTCAACAGGAATCTTAGCTCGCTCCAACTCTTTTAGTATTCCTATGGCTGCGGCACCTTTCGCACCACCGCCACCAAGCACAAGTCCCACCTTTGGGCGGGTCTTCCCTCCTTCGTTCTCTTTGCTGTGCCATCATAGATAAACCACAGCATATCAGCATCAGAAATACAAGTATGTATTTTTTTCATAACGACAAAAGTAATGTTTTTCTCAGAGATAAACGTGCTTTTACTTTTATTCTTGCTTTTCTTTTCCTCCACCAAGCTTCAAACCCAATTAAGTACAAGCAACTTGTTCACACGTAAACTTGTCTACTCGTCAACTTCAAAACAAACAACTTGTTCACTCGTAAACTTGTTTACTCGTCAACTATTCCTTACCTTTGCACCATGAGGTTTCATCCTATCCTATCAGAACAGCCCCTACCCGCTCGGTTTAATAATCCTTTTGATTACGAACCGGATGCTCTTTGCCGTGCAGCAGTCAAACAGTTGCAGGCAAACCTTCCTATTGAACCTACCGAAGGAAAGATGTATGGCGTTCTAATTGTGGAGCGAGAAAGTGAGATTGGCTATCTACAAGCTTATTCCGGACAGATAACTGACGAAGGAGAAGACTTTGTTCCAGCTGTTTTCGACTACCTTCAACCTGATGGTTACTTCAAGATTCACGAGGCAGAGATTAGCCAATTAAATCAACAGATTGCCCAACTAAAAGCCTCAACAGCCTACCAACAGGCATTGAATAGCCTAAAAGTAATTCAGCAGGAGGCAGAAAAGGCTATCGAAGAAGCTCGAAAGGTGATGCAAGGAGCCAAATTCTTACGTGACAAACGACGTAAAGAGGCTTTTTGTCTCAGAGGCAGAACGAAACGAAATGACACGTCAGAGCCAGTTTCTTAAAGCCGAGTGCAACGTAAGAAAAAAGGCTTATGCAGAGCAAATTACCGCTGCGCAGACCATCGTAAACAGCTATCAGGAAAGGATAACAGCTTGGAAACGAGAGCGGAAAATGAAGTCTGATTGCCTTCAACGTTGGCTCTTCTCTCAGTTCTCACTGCTCAATGCACGCGGAGAGCGTAAGAACTTACTCAATATCTTCCGTGATTATTATCTGAAAAACAGTCCTGCACGTACGAAGGCTGCCCATATAACAAGTGCTAACACTACTGAGCGTGCTGCAAAAGAGTACCTTGCAGCTTCGCTACTTCCGCCCTCTGGTGCTGGTGAATGCTGTGAACCCAAACTCTTACAATATGCCTTTATTCATGGTTATAAGCCTATTAGCATGGCTATGTACGGGTGGGGACCATCGCCAAAGACCGAGATTAGACAGCATGGGAACTATTATCCTGCTTGCAATGGAAAGTGCAAACCTATCTTGGAGTGGATGTTGGAAGGTATTGACGTTGAGGGCTATGGGCATAATGAAGTTGATAATAAAATCCAAGCAACTCTTTCTGAAAATCTAAACATCCTTTATGAAGACAACTATCTTGCAGTTGTTTCCAAGCCATCGGGCTTACTTTCTGTACCTGGAAAGAACTGTCAGCCATCGGTTTATAGTATCTTAAAGGAGCGATGGAAGGGTAAGAGTGATGCGTTCATGGTACATCGATTAGACATGGCAACAAGTGGTTTGCTCGTTGTTGCACGTACCTATGAGGTTCATAAGGCTTTGCAAGCACAGTTTATAGAGCGAACTGTAAAGAAGAAGTATGTTGCCTTGCTTCCTCTCTCTATCCTTGACAAACATTTTACCAACAGAGGGACGAATAGACCTCCCGCTTTCTCCCGACCCGGACGACCGTCCCTCGACAGCGTGTTGATAGAACTAATGGAAAACCAGCTATCACCGAGTATCGTTTTATCGGTAAGACAACATACGGTAAAGAAGCATTGGAAGCGGTGAAGATTGAACTCTATCCATTAACTGGTCGTACCCACCAGCTGCGCGTTCATTGTGCTCATTCAGATGGATTGGGCTCCCCTATCATTGGCGACAACCTCTATGGGCAACGGTCTGAACGCCTATGATACATGCAACACACCTTGAATTCACGCATCCTATCACTCAGAAGCGGATGAATTTCGATACTCCTTTATAAGTATCGAAGCCATCTACTCTTCCTCTTCTTCTATTCTTTCAACCCTTGGTATACCATTTCCAGCCTTTTTAGCATGTGACTTTACCGTGAGTGGTACATTCTCTATCAAGACATTGCTCGTGTTTAGATCCTAAAGAACGAGTCATATTCAGTTTCAAATGATCAATCCATTCATAGGCATCCATGATAAGTCGCTCCTTAAAAGAGAAAGAAGTGAAGGTTGAATAAATCCTATTAATAAGTACAAAGACGAAGTTTCCCATCACATTATGCTTAGCTAATGACGGATAAGACGATGCAAGAGAGAACTCATTCTTAGCCACCATATCCTCTATTATCTGCCTGAAATAACGATTGACAAGTGGGTGGATGCGGAATCCTAATCGTAGATTTATACGGTAAAGAGTATCGGGAACGAGCGTAGTGACGTCATACTCCAGTGTTGAAGGGCTGTCCTGATAGTCTATATGCAGCAAAAAATAATGGTCAGCACGCATTGGATGCTTGTTGATTATTGAATAGAGGATCTTCTGTTCGATATCGTATTTACCACCGAGTTTTAGTTAAATAAACAATGTTTGTCGCATACTTAGGATAGACTCATCACTCTTGATATCGGAAATGATACTGAATGATTCGCATGAACATCAAGTATCTGTATCTGTGAATTACGAATGGTTGTAGCATTATACCATACGTACATAATGGCTATCATCACACTGGCAAGGAACATGGTAACCCAACCTCCATTCATAAACTTTGCCATGTTTGCAACGAAGAAGATACTCTCCAAAACCTACAAAAGACTATGAGGAATAGAAAGTGTGAACCAACGATTTACCCTGACGAATAGTAAGATAAGCGCTCAAGGAAGGTGGTCATGAGCATGGTTATCGTGATAGAAAGCCGTAAGCAGCCTCCATTCGTTCCGAACTCTGGAAAGAACAGTATCACAATCACACATAAGATGAAGAGCGACATATTGACAAATGGGATATAAAGTTGTCCCTTAACATCGGTCGGATACTTAATCTTCTGACGTGGCCAAAACTTCAAGTTCATTGCTTCACTGAAGATAGTAAACGAGCCACTAATCAATGCTTGACTTGCAATGATGGCTGCTATCGTTGCCATGACGATACCGAAAAAGAGCATGCCGTGGGGCATAATGGCATAAAAGGTTCAACCTGCAGTAAGATTATCAACATGTGCAATTATCCAAGCCCCTTGACCAAGATAGTTGAGGATTAACATGATCTTAACAAAGGCCCAACTCGTGCGGATGTTATTAATTCCACAATGCCCTAAGTCGGAGTATAAGGCCTCAGCACCAGTCGTACAGAGGAACACTGCACCCAAGATTAAGAACCACTCAGGGTTACTCGTCAGCAAGCGGATGGCATGTAAAGGGATTGAAAAGCCTGTAGAATAGGAATATAATCACCGACATGCATAGCTCCTAACACGCCCAACATGAGAAACCATACAGAGCATTAATGGACCAAACAACTTACCAATCATATTTGTTCCGAATTGCTGAATGAAGAACAAAACAGTAACAATACAAAGGGCAATAGGGTACAACTGGGGTCTCTGGTTCATAGACCTTCAATCCTTCAATAGCAGAGAGAACTGTAATAGAAGGCGTTATTACACCATCAGCTATCAGCGTACTGGCACCAATAATCGCTAAGAGATAAAACCACTTTACGACTATGTCGACGTATCAAAGCATACAAGCGAGTATTCCACCCTCTCCTTTATTATCTGCACGGAGAGCTATTAAGACATACTTAATAGTTGTCTGAAGGGTTAATGTCCATATAATACACGACACTGCACCGATGATATATTCAGCATTAACAGGGTTTCCAGCCCACAATAGCCTTCATCACATACAAAGGAGATGTACCTATATCTCCGAAAACACATACCTAAGGTCACAATAACGCCCATCAAACTTAGCTTTATGGCGTGCAGAAATTACTACAATTGTTATCCCATGTCATTCTTATAAATATCTTAAAACGGATGCAAAGGTAAACAAAATCATGATAACTAGCATAACCCTCTTAGGCTTTTTATCTATATTTCTTTTGTCGTTTCTCTTATTTTACCGTAACTTTGCAGTAGTAATACAATAATCAAACAGATATGGAAGAAAAGAAATTTAAGCGCACCACTGTCACCGCAGCATTGCCTTATGCGAATGGAGGTGTACATATAGGACACCTTGCTGGTGTATATGTTCCGCCGATATCTACGTTCGTTATCTCCGATTGAAGAAGCGTGAAGTAGCTTTTCATTGGTGGTAGTGACGAGCATGGTGTGCCTATCACCATCCGTGCAAAGAAGGAAGGTATCACCCACAGGACGTATGTGACCGCTATCATAAGTTGATAAAGGACTCTTTTGAAGAGTTTCGGTATCTCCTTCGACATCTATAGTCGCACAACAAGTGAGACTCACCACAAGTTTGCTTCAGACTTCTTCCGTAAGCTATATGACGATGGTAAGCTCGTCGAGAAGGAGAGTGAGCAGTACTATGATGAGGAAAGCTCACCAGTTCCTTGCCGACCGTTATATCATGGGTGAGTGTCCTCACTGTGGCAATCCAAATGCTTATGGCGACCAATGTGAGAAGTGTGGTAGTGACCTTAGCCCTATGGGAACTGAAGAATCCACACTCAACCATCTCTGGTTCACAGCCTGTCATCAAGCGTACTAAGAACTGGTACCTGCCTCTTTGAATGACTATCAAGAGTGGCTGAAGCAGTGGATTTTGGAGGATCATAAGGAGTGGCGACCAAACGTTTATGGTCAGTGTAAGAGCTGGTTAGACATGGATCTCCAGCCACGTGCTATGACCCGCGACCTTGATTGGGGTATTCCTGTACCAGTAGAGGGAGCTGAGGGTAAGGTTCTTTACGTATGGTTTGATGCGCCTATCGGCTATATTTCAAACACGAAAGGAGCTTTGCGAAAAAGGATCCCAGAGCACTTCGGCAACTGGCAGAAATGGTGGCAAGACCCAGAGACACGTATCGTTCACTTCATTGAAAGGACAATATCGTGTTCCACTGTCTTATCTTCCCAACCATGTTAAAGCGCATGGCGACTATACTTTTGCCTGATAACGTACCCATCAAATGAGTTCCTTAACCTTGAAGATGATAAGATTTCTACAAGTAAGAACTGGGCGGTATGGCTCCACGAGTACCTCCGTGACTTTGAAGGAAAGCAGGATGTACTACGTTATGTACTGACAGCTAACGCACCAGAAAACCAAAGATAACAACTTCACTTGGAAAGACTTCCAAGAGCGTAACAACTCTGAACTCGTTGTTGTATACGGTAACTTTCGTCAAACCGTGCACTGCAGTTAACGAAGAAGTATTGGAAACGATGTGGTTCCTGCCTGTGGTGAGTTAGAAGAGATTGACCGCCAGACAATACAAGAATTTAAGGATGTCAAGGAGAAAGTTGAGGCTTATCTCGATATCTTTTAAGTTCCGTGAGGCACAGAAAGAGGCTATGAACCTCGCCCGCATCGGTAACAAATACATCGCAGAGACAGAACCTGGAAGCTTTGGAAGACCGACCCTAAGCGCGTGGAGACCATTCTCATATCTCGCTTCAGCTCGTTGCCAACCTCAGTATTGCCTTCGAACCATTCTTGCCGTTCAGTAGTAAGAAACTTCGTGAGATGATTAACATGACGGAGTATGACTGGAGTGAACTTGGTTCTCACCGACCTTCTCCCAGCTGGAAGCAGTTGGCAGAGCCTGAATTGCTCTTCGAGAAGATTGAGGATGAGGCTATCGAGGCTCAGTTGCGTAAGTTGGAAGAGACTAAGAAGGCTAACGAAGCCGCTTCCTACAAGGCTGAACCAATCAAGAAGGATATTCCTTTCGAAGACTTTCGAGAAAGCTTGATATCCGTGTTGGACATATCATCAAGTGCGAGAAGGTGAAGAAGAGTAAGAAAGCTCTTGCAGTTCACTATCGACGATGGTTCGGTGTTGAGCGCACTATCCTTAGTGGTATTGCTGCCTACTATGAGCCGGAGCAGCTCACTGGTAAGGACGTTCTTTTCGTTGCTAACTTTGCTCTCGCAGATGATGGGCATCGAGAGTCAAGGGAATGATTCTCTCTGCCGTTAACTTTCGATGGTTCCCTCTCGTAACAACAACTATGGGTGAGGTGAAACCAGGTAGTCAGGTGGGATAAAGCAAAGCCTAATCGGGTCTTCAAATAATCTACAAAGGCAATTATAATGTGCGGAGTCTCTACACGTTATGGTACCTTTCATGTATTGTCTGCATGCGTAAGTCTCCGTAATCAAAGAGAAGGCATGCTTACTCATGGTAGTACATCTCTTTCTGACAACAAAGTCACTCACATTCCGAGGACCTTTTTGCAAGCTATTTTAGTGCTCAACACCATTGGTGTTTACTATCAGCACTAAACGTGCGGAGACATCAGCACCACACGTGCGGAGCACCAACATCTACTAAGTGAGCCTAAAACGAGTAAAATGAATGGTATATTGAGCCGATTCCTGTGCTCTATACGCTTTTAAAATAAGCACTCGGGCTTATATCATAAGCCTTAAAATTCTTTATACAATACCCTCTTATAATTCTCATTGTGATTTAATATCTAAAAAGAATAATACCGAATACTTGTTTTTAACCTCAAATTCTTATTTTGTAATAGAAAAATATAACCATTAGCAGAGTATAAATAAATGAACAACGAAATACAATTCCTACTATACAATAGTCCTGAAAGTTGGCGAAAACGTACAAGTGCTTGTCAAGGATGAAACTATATGGATGACACAAAAAGCTATATCACAGCTTTTTGATTGCACTATAGATAATGTAGGACTACACCTGAGAAATATTTTTCAAGGAAGGGGAATTGAATGAAGAATCAACTACTGAGAAATTCTCAGTAGTTCAAAAAGAAGGAAAACGTAACGTAAATAGAGAGTTGACATTCTATAATCTCGATGCAATCATCTCTGTTGGTTATCGTGTAAATTCTATCAAGGCAACTAATTTCCGCAAATGGGCAACTGGTATATTAAAAGAATATATCCATAAAGGGTTTATATTAGATGATGAACGCCTCAAACAAGGAAAGGATGTTTTCGGAAAAGACTACTTCAAAGAACTTTTAGAACGCATTCGCTCTATCCGCGCAAGCGAACGACGTATTTGGCAACAGATAACAGATATCTATGCAGAATGTAGCACAGATTATGACAAACAAGCGCCAACAACTCGAGAGTTTTACTCCATGATACAAAATCGTTTCCACTATGCAATCACTGGACAGACTGCAGCTGAGATTATCTACACGAAAGCTGACCACAACCAAGAACACATGGGACTGACAACTTGGAAAAATTCTCCAAATGGTCGGATATTGAAATCTGATGTTACAATAGCCAAAAACTACTTATCTGAGATTCAAATAAGACAATTAGAGAGGCTGTCACAGGATTCTTTGATTATGTTGAGGATTTAGTTGAACGAGAGAATACATTCACGATGTCTGATTTCGCTAAGAGTGTTGATGCTTTCCTTACTTTCCGTCAATATAAAATCCTGCCTGACAAAGGTCATATTTCAGCATTACAAGCTAAAGAAAAGGCTGAAAATGAATATGATATATTCAATAAGACACAAAAAATAGACTCTGATTTTGACAGGGAAATAAGAGGTCTTACCAACAAATAGAAACATGTACACCATACCAACAAGTATTCCCTTGAACATTCTTTCTGTGAAAAATAATTTGTATAGCATAGTTCGACTTGTTTATATCAGTACTTTTTAATTACTTTTGCAGGCATAGGAAAGAATAGAATCGATAGTTAATAATAAAACAAAAGAGGGTTAGGAATATGAGAAGAAAGGTTTTCTACTTTTTATTATTTACGCTGTTTGCTGTTAATTGCATGGCTTTCAACCTTTCTGCCGACACCACAAAGACAAGTGAAAAGGCTGATAATCCACTGATAGAGGACGGGTATGATCTCGATGCTGATACGGTAACAAGCTATTATGGTAAACCTATTCAGCATCTGACAAGCTTTGTGGATAACACCATAACGCTTAGTTGTCCTATACCAGACCGCTGGAAGGGCTTTTATACATGGAAAGGCTTTAAGATATCTAACTTCTATGTGAAGACGGGTGAAGCATCTTTCAAGGGAATGAATGCCGCTATTTTGTCTCCGATAACGATGACAACAAGCATAGACAGCATCACAGATTCGATCTTTACCGACCGTCTTCTTGCCATTGAATACAAGGGAAAAAGATGGGTTTATAGCAATGTTATCCGTAACACGGAGGCGGATACAATGCTAAGTTTTGAGGAGATTAGGACAGGAAAAGTGGGTATAGAACTGAGTTATGTGGCTGGACAAGGATACAAATATGACTATCAACTCCTTATCAATATGTCTGATGGACAACCCTGTTTGACGAACATCTACGTTGACGAATACAATTCTACTGCAAAGTATCAAGCCACACATCAATTCGATTTTACGCCGTTTGACGACGAAGGTGACTTCTCTCTTTATCGTTACCGACGCCATTTTCCAATGCTCTTACGGATGGGAAACTATGAAGCCTTTTGGTGAGTAACACCCTACACTATCGTCCCCATAAATCGTAATCACATAAAAGTATCAGCACCTAAAACCGCCAACGCAACTGAATATCAAGTCCACTTAGCGTTGAAGAGTTGACTTGCTGAAGTCCTGAGGATATATGGTCACGGTCGAAATAATGCGTGGTTGAACTGCGAAGAATTATCATAAGACGGCTCGATAGGGTCTGCCCGAGCAAACAGACTATAGTGCATACCCTTACCAAAGAAGGCAGGAAAACTAAAAAGAATAGAGTGGACCACGTTCGTAAACATAGATACGTGAGGCGAAATCTGTCGTTTGAAAATAACCAATCATACCATTCAACGTGAGCCACGAAAGCGGTTTCCAAGCCCCTGACTCACTCACCATATAACCGAAACTACGCTTGAGATAATTGCTTGCAACGACATCCAACTGACTTTTACAGCTCCAAGACGCTGCCGAATAAGCCAAAGAAAGGCGACCACGTTGCGTTACTTCGTTGACAAGAGTCGTCTTATCTCGATTATCTTTCTCACGTATTCTAAAGCGATAGCGAGCCAAGAGCGACCAACGTTGCCGACTATAAGTTAGCATCAATAGGTTATCCCATGCCTTACTAACTGTATGTGCGCCAAAAACGAGGGTGTGAGAAATAAGCGAAATCACTATAAGCCATGAGCGACAAACCCCGTTTTACATTCCAATTCGCACCAATGAGTAATCCACTTTCATTCTGAACCGCCCCATTATCACCAAAAACTACGTGCGAAAGAGTGCAGTGTATTGGTAGCCATAATAACGCTGAACGGCAAGTAAAGAGAGCTTAGAAGTAGGCAAATAGGAAAGGTTATTCACCATTGCAATGCTTCCTCGCTATCCATTGCCGTCTCACCAGCCAACGACCAACGTGGATGTTGATAGCTATAGTCTGCACTTACGTTCCAAAAGTTAGTCCCTGAGGGAGCATAATGGCGGTAATATAAAGTTGTATTGGGTGTTAACTCCTTGTTGAAACAAGCATAAACACCCGACAATCCCACAAGAAAAGCACCCGATGACCAGCCGAGATGGGTTCCTGCAGTAAACTGTGTGGCAGCATCTTTACTGTTTATCTCACGCACAGTACGGTGATAACCAGTCTTGAGTATAGTCTTAATGGTTCCACTATCCGTAAGTGTAGCATCTATACTGCGGTAAGAAAGAAAGGTGGTTAAGTCAAGATGCTTTGCTATTTCCACCGTTGCAGCCACTCCCTGCAGATAGTTAGCAGCCGAACGAGAGGAATGTGCGCGAATACCTGTTGATTGTCTGCCTAACGTTGAGAGCATGGCAAGTTTCCCAAAGCCAAAAGAATTGTTGATAATGAGTCCTTGTCCGAAGTTCACTTTATACCGTCCTACAGCCAAAGTCTTCAACCGTCCCATCTTTCTTAACAGCAAAGTAAAAAAGCTGTAATGGTCATAACCAATACGATTACCATGTGCAAAGAAAGGGTTCACCAGCATCTTGTGCGCCTACCAATCCTGCCTGAACATAATCGCCATAACGGAAGGAATAACGGAAAGAATGGGCATAAGGATAGCCAAGATAGCCTTTGCGGTCGCCTTCACGCTGATAAAAAGGAATATGAGCGGTCAATAAGATGGTGTGCTTTCCACCTTTTATAATTGATTTAAGTGTAGGAAACTGGTGCTGTTCTTCTACTGGAGAGACATAAACAAAATAAGGAAGAAGCTGGCGACGGAGAGCATCTAAGGATTCAATCATTGCCAACTCGCCCAATGACTGCATACCATGATATTGATAAACATAGGCTTGTATATCTTCAATTTGTTCTGCTGTAGAAACGGGATACGTGCAAGTTCTTCTCTACTTGCCGTATTGAGGTTAAGTGGATGTTCTGAAAGGTCGGCTAATAGTTCAAAGGTTTCCTCCTTTGCATCCACGTTTTCTTCGTTACTTGCATAGAGTTCTTCAAACAATTCTTCCCAATCATAGGTTTGTTGTGCTGTAGAAGTGAGGCTAAAAAGCCCTAAAAGGCAGGTCAATAGTAGATTTTTCATTTAGTTAGACTTTCAAAGTATTAGGACAACAAATATAGTCTTTACAACTGAGAAAAGCAAACAAAACGACAAGAAAGGTATAAAGAAAATCCCTCTCATCCTTCTCTAAGACCATGGTTTATGGTAAAAGAGAGGCAATGAGAGGGTTGTATTTTATGCTTTTAAGCAGGAAAAGCGATAAAAGCAGAGAACTCTTTACTGGATTCTCACACTCTTTCCATCCTTATAACAAGCAATAGTACGATTACCATTGGTGTAGATATCCTCGCTACCAGGCATATCCAAGGTGAAACCAGCAGCCTTTACCTGAGCCACAAGGTTGTCGTATGCAGGCTGATTGAACACCGCAATGATGATTGCACCATCCTTAAATGCAACGTAACTTGACACACCTTTGCGCATTGGCTTTGGATAATCCTCATACTTGTCAGCGGTAAGAAGCTTTGCAAGAGCACAATTCTTATAGTACATCTTAGAGAACTTATCAAGTCGATAAACCTCATAATTAGCCTTCAATTTGTAGCCATACTTCTTCGTAATAGCATCGACCTTATCTGGATTCTGATACATATCCAAAGCATCGGCAATACTGATAACCTCCTTCAAAAGGCTCAACTGCGATAATAATATCGGGTCATCAAAGATTTTATATAAAAAGCTGTAAACAATATATCAAACAGAGAAACAATGAGTTATATAATTTATAGAATAATTCTTATTTAACAGCCGAGTATATAGTAACTGTCGGGCAAGATATGTGCTTTTGTTCATTGCATTGCATTTCTTTTTATTTTCAACAACAAAAGAATAAAGAAGGACCGAAAGCATAAGTATTCTGCCTATTTTTGAGAATGTTGAGTCAATGAGTAACAGACTCTAAAAGTTTTATCGAACACCTATACATAAAAAAACAAGAACAACTAACAATTTTACCAGCCTCAAAACCTTCATGCTGTCCGACACCAATACATAAAAAGAACAACTAACAATGTATTTTTCATAATGCATTGCTGGTCATTCCACTCTATTCTTTGGGGGATATTATTTCAACACAAAACCATAAGAAATAAAAAGATAGCCTTGTCTTTGTTAATATCACTACAATAATCATTATATATCGAACACCTAGTCCAATCTCCGAACGGATACTACCTTCATCTTTCTTCTAGTAAATTCCACCTTGATAATATTGTATCCTAGATTATGTCCTCTCCCTCATTATGCCCCACAATAACTCTTGGCTGTACTTTTTTATAATTAAGACCTTACAGAATATCATAGCCCTATTTGTCCACCAAAAAGTTATGTAGGTTGTCGTATGTTTTTACCCTTGATTCTTTCATTAAAAGTTGTGCATCTTCAACTCGTACACCTGCTGTAAGTTTTTGGAGTAATGTCATAAGTAACTGAGACGTGGGGAGTAACAATTTTATAAAAATTTTCCACATAATCCTAAATCGGTTCCTATACTTGTATTGAATTTATTAGTTTGAGCATAACTAATAAACACATACACACTAATAAAACTGTCAGAATACTTTTATTTAGCATAAGCATGTATTTTTAGGTTCGTTAGTAACCCACAATTTTCACTAGCATTTGCTATTGATATTGTCTAGCTAACTATTCTTCATAATTAGACCATACATATCACGCTTCCACAAGCTCTTCGTTCGTGCTATTACAACTTGACATTACAAAGACTAGTGACAAAACAATAAAAACATTCTTTTTCATACAGTACATTGTTTAAATTAATAAATAAAGTGTCTTAACTACAAATACAGAAATATTATGTCCCAAATATAATTAATTATAACTGCAACTACTCACCACTCACTAACACTATTTATCGACCACTATCATAGTATTAACTTTTCTAATACACAAAAAGGCATAAAGCCTCCTATTTTTAACATAAATAACTATTGATAATAAAAAATCAGTTACAAAACAATCTAGTAAAGAAACTTCATTTATTAAAAGATTTGCAAGAAAAAAGTATGATTTAATTACTCGAAAAGGGAACTCTTTCTGTTTGCTGTTCTTCTACAAGGGCATTTTAATACAAAAAGTAAAAAGAAGAACATCAACCCAATAACTCATAATTAAATATTAAAAAGAGTATGAGACTACTGGATTCTCACGCTCTTTCCATCCTATAACAAGCGATAGTGCGGCTGCCGTTAGTATAGATATCCTCGCTACCAGGCATATCCAAGGTGAAACCTGCAACTTTACCTGCGCCACAAGGTTGTCATATGCAGGCTGATTGAACACTGCGATGATGGTTGCCCCGTCCTTAAATGCTACGTAACTTGACACACCTTTGCGCATTGGCTTTGGATAATCCTCATACTTATCAGCGGTAAGAAGCTTTGCAAGCGCACAATTCTTATAGTACATCTTAGAGAACTTATCGAGTCGATAAACCTCATAATTTGTCTTCAATTTATAACCATACTTCTTCGTAATAGCATCGACCTTATGCGGATTCGATACATATCCGAAAGCGTCTGCAATACTGATAACCTCCTTCAAAGGCTCAACTGCGACAACGGGTTCTTGAGCAACAGGTGTCGTTGCTGGTGCTGTTGCCTTCTGTTGTGTACCACAACTATTCAAGATCAAAAGCAAGTACAAGGACGATAGAGCTATCCATACATTCTTTTTTCATAAGTTCTTTTCTTTTTATTTTAATGTTTTATTTGTACGTATTGGGTTTGCGAAAAAGCTATTGAAACATTGACTAAAAACAAGGACTTAACTATCAATGATTGCACGGATAGAAGCCTTCACTTCCATTGCAGAAACAGCTTGTAAAGTACCCTTCTTTACCTCCAACAAGCTATCGGCAAAGCGTACTGCAAGTTCTAAGTCATGCGTTGATAAGAGGATAAGTTTATCCCTTTCATGTGCCATTCGCTGTAAAGACTGAAAGGTTTCAGCCTTAGAAGGGAAGTCGAGGAAGGCTGTTGGCTCATCAAGTAAGATGACTGGTGTCTCTTGAGCCAGTGCTTTCGCAATCATCACCTTCTGCCTTTCGCCATCAGAAAGGGTCTGAATCATTCTCCTCTGAGCTTTTCAATCCCATCGTAGCGATTGCATCATCAACAACCTCACGGTCTTCTGCACGCAATCGACCAAAAGAAACCAGTATAAGGCGACCTTCCCAAGCCCTATTATCTCCTCTATCGTGAGGTTCTGCACATCTGGTTTTTGTGTCAAAAACAATACTCACCTGCCGTGCAAGTTCTCGCTGAGAGAAAAGACTCGATATCACGATTACCCAACAAAAGCTACCTTTCAACTTCGGAAGAAAAGCCTGTTAGGGTCTTTAAAAAGGGTTGATTTACCAATTCCATTCTCTCCTATCAAGCATGCTAACTGCCCACCCGTAACTCTAAGTTGATGTCAGAGATAACAGGATGGGACAGCGTATAACCTACTGATAACTGAGATAAGCTGATAATCATTGCGACACTACAGAACCTATCAGACGAAGAACATGACTAATATCTGTGCAATGATAACCCTGGCAAACATGCCCAAAGGGATAAACCGAAGCATAACTAATGTTGCTCGTTTCACCCTTAACAGATATCGTTGGCGTAGTCAATGCCATTGGATTAGCCATTGAACCGCAAAGGATACCACAGATAGTTCCAAAGTCAAACTTCTTTAATCGTAAAGCTATCAACCCTACTATGACAATAGGAACGACCGTAAGTACAAAGCCTAAACCTATCCAAAGCAAGCCTTCCGGACGTACTACTAGTAGCAGAAAGTCCTTACCTGCATCCAATCCTAAGCATGCAAGATAGAGTGATAAGCCTAACACAGAAGCATAAGTGAGGGCACTACGCGTCGTATAAGCTATGAAATGCAAACGAGGTCCAAAGGCTCCAGCCAATATACCCATAATAATAGGACCACCAGCACTACCCAATCGTATTGGTGATTCCATGCCAGGCAGATTAATAGGAATAGTTCCTAATGCTAAACCAAGAATCATGCCAAGGAAGATAACAGCAAGATTAGGCTCATTGAGGGTTTTAACAGAATTACCTAAGAACTTCTCTGCATGGTCAATGGCCTCAGGCTGACCCACAAAGTAAGACGATCACCATAACGCACTAACAAGATCTTGCGTTGCAAGTAGCTTTATATCTACCACGAAGAATACGACTCACATTAACATTATAAGCATCACGCAAATGAAGTTGACCAAGCCTTTTACCATTTAACACTCCGTTTGACAAAATAATAACACGACTTTCTACCTTTTGCATCAAGATGATTCCCAATCAACTTGTTCCTTATTCAAGTCGCGATTAACCATTTTCCCAAAGAGAATTTCCATGGCTGAAACTTCTTCGCGCTTAGTAGCTACAAGCAAATTATCATTGGCTTGCAGCACCGTTGAGCTCATTGGGACAATGACATCATCACCACGCCAAATACGTGAAATAATAAACTTACGATGTGTTCCTTGAGCTATTTCAGCTATAGACTTACCATTAACAGCTGGGTTGAGAACAACAAACTGGCCTATATAAGTATGATCATCTTCAACACCGAATGAACTACTAAATCGGAAGGCTTCACAAAAAAACTTACGAAGAAATATCATGGCAAAAGATAACACCAACCACACCTAACGGATAAGTGACGGCTGTTGCCAATGCTGCTGGACCACCACTATGTCCCGCATGTTGCAATGCCTGCTGTGCAGCACCAATGCTGGCGTATTCGTTGTAGCACCACAAAGAATACCAACCATATCTGACATCGGTACATTCATCGCATAAGAAAGAATAACCGACATAATAGTACCCAAGAAAATAACTCCTAATCCCCACAGATTGAATAAAGTTCCCTCATGTCGGAAAGAGCCAAAGAAGGTTGGACCTACGCTCAGACCGAGCGTGTAAACAAAGATTACTAATCCAAAAGTCTCACTGTAATTGAGCATCTGCTCGTCTACTTGCAGCCCTAAGCTACCTGCTGCAATGCCAAAAGAAGAATACAAAGGCTATACCAAGAGATATACCTGCTATCTTAATCTTACCTAAGCCCAAGCCCACCGTACATACAAGTGAGAGAACCACAACTGCTTGTAGTGCAGAAGGAATGTTAAATAGTCCGTCAATCCAGTTCATATCTTATTATTACAATACTTGAAGATACTTCTCCAAAGGAATTCCTCTATTCTTATCCAAGTTGTCTTTATTAAGATCTATCAGCTTATAAACACCATCAATAGCCTTCTGCGTACTCGGAATGAGCAGTTCGCCATCCAACAAATGACCAATGAGAATAGCTGAGAAAATGTCGCCTGTGCCTGGGAAATGAACAGGAATCTCTGTATAAGGAAGTGAGAAATACTTATCTGTCACGTGGTTATAGCCTACTACAGAAGGGGTTCCATCGACAAGGATAGATGTTATCATGGCAGACTTCGTGCCTATTAATCGCAGCCCATCAAGCAATCTCTTGGCTTCCTCAAAGTTTACTCCCTTCTCATCATACTTACTTGACGTCAGATAGCACGCTTCGTGTAATTCAGGAAAATAAGATCGACGCACTAATCATCTCACGCATAGAGTTGATAGTTGCAGCCGTAACACCATTATAGAGTTTACCTTCATCACCCATAATAGGATCAACGAAAATTGTCGTGCCCCGTTCTGCCTGTTCGCGGCAGTAGTCGGCTACCAATTTAGCTTGTCGCTCAGAGGCGATAAAGCCCGTTGCAATAGCATCAAAACTAAAGCCGAGTTCCTTCCATACTGGGAAAACACCCTTAATATAGTCTGTCGTTTCAAGAATATTGAACTTACCATAGTCGAGCGTATTGGATACCAATGCCGTGGGGAGATTATAAAACAGGATGTCCTAAATAAGACAAGATTGGGAGCATTGCCGCTGTTGCAACTTTCCCATATCCCGCAATATCATTTATAAAAGTATATGTTTCTTGCTCATACTATCTTTTTTAATTAGGCTACAAAGGTAGTGCAAACCACATGAACGGCAAAATAAAAACCAATAAATCAACATAATAAGTCTTGCTTTCCCTTTTCTGTCGTGGTCTTGATGCTGCGCACATGTGGTGCGGACGCCCCACACATCGTGCGGATGGTAAACACCAATAAGAATAATAGCTATATCGATAGAAGATTATCAACAGTGGAAGGCAAAAATAACCATTAAGAGCGCAAATAGCAAAGCCACCTAATACTACCTTTCATGGCTTTTTACGACTATAATACCCTATCCTCTGCGAATTATTCTCATGAAGAAAAAATTATTTTTCATGAAAAAAATATTTATCTTCACGAAAAATATTTATTTTCATGTAAATAATTTGTAAGTTAACAACCATAAAAAGTAAAGCAACAATCTTGTCAACTATCGTTTACACCCAACTACCCCCGCCACTCAGTCCCATTAGAAATACGAAAACAGCCCGCTACCATTGTTGGTAACGGGCTATAATATATAATAAGGTGTAAAACCTTAGTTTTGACTATCTAATGATTAAGCCTCAACTGGTGCCTCTGCAAGTTCATGAGAACGCTTCTCAATCTTCTTACCCAATACGAGGTAAGCAACAGGAGATGCGATGAAGATTGAGCTCAAAGTACCGATAATGATACCGATAATCATTGCGAAAGCAAAGCTACGGATACTATCACCACCAAGAACAAAGATAGATACGAGTACAATCAATGTTGATACTGAGGTATTGATAGTACGTGAGAGGGTCTGGTTGATAGAGTCATTAAAGATCTTCCGGATATCAGCCTTAGCAAGGTTGTGCTTGTGCTTACCCAAGTTCTCACGGATACGGTCGTAAACAACCACGGTATCGTTGATATCATAACCGATTACAGTCAAGATAGCACCGATGAAGGTCCGGGTCAATCTCAAGTGAGAAGCCAATCCAACCATAGCATAATGAGAAGCAACCGATAACGATTGTCGTGTCAAGAACAAGTCCAACGATTGAACCAACAGAGAAGCCAATATTGCGGAAACGCAAGAGAATATACAAGAAGATGAAGAAGATAGCCAACAACACGCTCATGATAGCATTATAAGTAATGTTCTTTGCGATTGAAGGACCCACCTTTGCACTCTGAATAATAGAGCCACCTTCACGGATATCCGGGTTCTTGAAGTTTGCTACACTTGCTTGACTAACAAAGTTACCCTTCTTCAATGCATTGTAAAGAATTGTCTCTGCCTTGTCATCCTCAGCTGGGTTGTTTGAATCAATATTGTAGTTTGTTGATATACGAACAGTTTTACCATCTGTACCCAATGCAATAACAGTTGTCGTTGCAGGCTTACCAGCATTCTCACCAACTGTATTTACGAAGGCACCCGCCATCACCTTACGAACATCCTCTACATGAGTAGGCTTATTCAAAGTGACTACATAATTGCGACCACCAGTAAAGTCAATACTACGACTCAAACCACGAACAGCGAAACTTACAATACATACCAAGACAGCAACACCCCAAACTGTAAAGGTTTTCTTATACATACTGAGGAAGTGATAGTTCTTATCCTGCATGAAGTTCTTTGAGAACGCTGTTGTGAAGGTCTGATTCAACCACTTATCCTTACCAACACGATTCTCGAATACAAGACGTGTGAGGAATACTGCTGTGAAGAATGAGATAACGATACCAATGATCCAAGTAGTAGCGAAACCACGGATAGGGACCTGTACCAGTTACAAGAAGAATCACACCAGTGATGAGTGATGTCAAGTTAGAGTCGAAGATAGCTGAGAAGGCATTACCATAACCTTCCTTCAACGCCTGCTTCATGCCCTTACCGAGCTTCAACTCCTCCTTGATACGCTCATAGATAAGCACGTTAGCATCCACAGCTGTACCCAAGGTTAATACGATACCGGCAATACCTGGCATTGTCAATGCCGACTGGAAGGACGCTAAGACACCCAACGTGAAGAAGAGGTTGGCTATCAAAGCAAGGTTAGCCATCATACCAGGAATGAAGTTGTACATGACAACCATGTAAAGCATCAAGAGTACGAAAGCGATAGCAAATGAGATAAGACCCTGCTCAATAGACTGAGCACCAAGTGTAGGACCTACTACTTCTTCCTGTACAATCTTTGCAGGAGCAGGCATACGACCAGACTCCAATGTATTAGCCAAGTCCTTAGTATCCTCAATAGTGAAGTTACCAGAGATAGATGACTGGCCACCAGTAATCTCACCATTTACGCGTGGAGCAGAATAAACAACGCCATCGAGTACAATAGCGATAGCCTTACCTACATTTGCCTTTGTCAAAGCAGCCCACTCACGAGCACCCTCAGAGTTCATTGTCATGCTAACCTCAGGACGACCATGCTGGTCAAACTGGTCTTTAGCATCTGTAACAACGTCGCCCTCAAGTGGAGCACGACCATCAGAAGTTGTAACCTTCAGAGCATAAAGGCCATATCATTCTTCTTATTAAGTCCGTCTTACTGCTTAGCACTCCAAAGAAGCTTCAAGTCGCTTTAGCAAAAATCTGCTTAGCAAGTGAACCATAAATAATTTTATTGACTGCAGCTGTATCACGTACGCTTGCATAACCTACAAGACTAAGTGATTCACCAGGAATAGTTTGTAACATAGAGAGCAATGGATGCATCTTCTTCAATGCTGCCATCTGAGCATCTCCACCCTTATCTGCATCGCTTCTATCAAGTACTAAATGTTTAGCTGTGGCAGCCTTTGCCTGTACCTTCTTAGTTGAATCAGTAGCAGCTGTATCTGTCTTTGTATCAGTATTAGCCAAACGCTGATCAAGTTGAGTAAGATAAGGAGCGATTTCTGGTTGTTATAAGTCTCCCGAACTCAAGGTTAGCAGAACCTTGGAGGAGCTTACGCATACGCTCTGGCTCACGAATACCAGGCATTTCAACCATGAGTCGACCTTCCTGACCTTCCAATTTCTGAATATTTGGCTGCACAACACCATACTGGTCGATACGGTTTGTTACGACATTGTATGAGTTATCGATGGCTGCAGAAACCTCTTCACGAAGTGCTTTTTCGACTTCAGCATCGGAACTTTGTGTGCTAACCTTACCCTTAAGCTGCTGTGTAGCAAAAATCTCTGCAAAGCTTATGACCCGGAGCTTCTTGTGGAAAGCATCGACGAGAGAGATAAAGTCCTTTGGACTGGTCATTTCTTCCTTCTTTGCCGTTTCTAGCCTTCTGATAAACGGCATCCTGCTTGTGATCAGCCAAGAAATCAACTACATCAGGTACTGAAATCTCAAGTACAACATTCATACTGCCCTTCAAGTCGAGACCAAGACCGATCTGTGTTTCAAGACATTTCGGTAAGAATAGAGCCCCAAATACTTTTACAGAATCCTTATAATCCTGTTGCGCAATAGGGGTCCTTAATCTTTGCAGCCTGACCATCATAGTAGCTCGTCGCTACTGAAAAATGACAGGTAGAAGATACTTGCGAGCGTCAGAGAATAGCTACGCAAATTACTAATCCTTTTGTTTTGCATTTTGTTGATTGTTTTTAATTATTGTTTCCTTACATGATAGACGTGCAAAGATAAGCAAATTTTCACACTTTGGGAAATTTCTACCTTATAAATGTATGTTTTTAAGGTTTTGGGCGGTATTTAAGCCAACAATAGATGGGATAATGGTCGGAAGTAGTCACACTATTGTCGACCTTTGCCCCATACGACTCGAAATCGTCGGAACAAAAGATATGGTCAATACGGAAGTACATCCCACTTTTATGATAGCTTATTCGGGTCCGTTTCCACTCTCAACAAAAGCAGTCATTCAGTTCTTTTGCGATGGTTCGATGTGTGTAACTCACGGACTATCATTGAAGTCTCCACAAAGAATAACAGGCACTTTCTTATCAAGATATTTCTTAACATAACGTGCAACAGTCTCCGCTTGCGGTGCTCTACGTGCCGAAACGTTGCCTAACTTAGTGATTAAGTGGACTGATTGTCTTTTCGCTTCGCCCGTCTTCAGTTCACCTTTTACGAGTGTCTTAAACCCTTCTTTGTCGCCAGAACTCAATCCATTACTCTCGAAATGATTATTCACAACGAGTGTATTAGTCCCTTTTATATCAAGCATATAAGCCACACTCTGATTACTACTTGAGCCATACGGGATACTATCTTGCCAAAGGACTGGATACTTACTCAGCAATACCATGTAATCAGCACCAGGTGCTTTTTAATCATCAACTTGAAATATGGGTAGTGTCTTTTCAGTGTTGAGTAGATATGATCTTTGTCATCTAATGTCGCTTTGTGCCTCTTGCAAACAGAACAATATCTGCCTTACTCTTAACGATATAATCAACAATCGGATTCTTCTTAGCATCAGGCTCGCTCCATGAAGAGAACATAAAGACGTTATACGACAGTACTTTTTATAGCGCCATGGCTTATCTTCAGGAATATTGAATGGTGAATACGTACGGATAGGACCATAACAAAGTAGGAAACCCTAACAATGGCAACCAAATAGTACGTAATCGGAGAAAAACACCGAGACAACAAGGAATACAACATTAAACACAAGGAGTATCGAAAAGCCCAGTCCCTAGAATTAGCCAACAAGGGATAATCAACAGGATTAAACACCTATATTTCCGACAAACAACATCAACAGAATAACTATGATATGCTGCCAACAACATTCTATATGTAAGCTTCTTAAATTTGCTAAACATCTTAATTCAAAAGTGTTCAGTGGTCCCTACCCCTGCATTTTTATCTTTACGAAATAAAAATAAATAGTTACCAAGTGGTTATATGAACAAACAGATAAACTTGAAGTTTTAACAAGTCTCTACCCTCCTCATATTCTAACAAGTTGCTGAATAATAACATCTTCATTATAATCAACAACTCATTTATTTATCAATCAACCAATGACTTAACTTTTTACTACTATCAAAGAGCTTTTTGTTTCTCGTCTTTTTGTCAAGCTATCATAACCACTCTTACGAATCTTATCGAGGATGCGGTCAACCTCTTCTTGCTGTTGTTTCTTGTGAGCATTGTAATCCCAATCACTTCTATTATTAGCATCACTGTCTGAGAAGTATTCGACCATGACCCACTATTACCATTCGTAGCATTACGAGTATCATGCCTCCGCGTTGTTCTATGTATTCTTCATCCGATCAAAGAACTGATGCCCCTGTTCATACCGAAGTCCCCATAGCCTGAATACGGATGCTTTTTCCAATAACGGATAAGAATAAAACCAAAAAGCATACCACCTAAGTGTGCCAAATGCGCTACTCCATCATTGCTTGTGCCTATCGCAGAGAACAATTCTACAACGATTGAACCCATAACAATCCACCTTAGCCTTAATAGGAATAGGGATAGGAATGATAAACATACGCTCTTTCCGGGAATAGCATTCCGAAAGCAAGTAGCACACCATAGATTGTCCAGAGGCACCAACAGTGTTCATCATATTCAGATAAACATCCATAGGGAAGAACTAGTACCTGATTCTAGGAATCAAAAATGAGCCAATCCATATACGAGATACGTACTATTGCGCCAACTCTTGACAAAGTCCAGCACCAACACCACAGACAATGTAATAAAAAGGAACTTCTCTTGGACCCCTATACATTCTCAACAACCATACCAAACATCCACAGCATAAAACATGTTCAGTAGGATATGTGTAAACCCACTATGCATGAACATATAAGTGAAGAACTGCCGAATACGGAAGTCAGAGGCTAAAAGAAATGTAAAGCCAAGAATATCATTCAAATCAATATTCAATCCTCTTAAAAACAGTATGTGGCTATAAACACCGAATATTGATAATAAGAAGATTCTTTGTTACAATAGGTATATTTCGCATTTTACGTAATGTCTTATTCTTTACAATATATCCATTTAAACAATGCAAAAATACGAAAATCTCCTCGTTATTAAAGCAAAACAAGCGAGATAAGACTTTTTATAAAATTCTACGCTTTTCCCATGAATTTATTTGTTTTATAAAAGGAAAACAAGTATATTTGCAACATAATCTTGTATATCACTCACAAAAACTAATCAATAAATAAATCAAAATTATGAACAAAACAGAATTGATCGAGAAGATTGCAGCTAATGCAGTAGGTAGTAGGTCGCTAAGAAAGCTTTGGATGCTACTAAGAGGCTATTAGGAAGCACTTGCTGCTGGTGATAAGGTACAACTCGTAGGTTTTTGGTACTTTCGCTACAACTGAGCGTCCAGCTCACGAGTGATTAACCCAAGATCAAAGGAGAAGATTAAGATTGCTGCTAAGAAGGTTGCTAAGTTCAAGGCTGGTGCTGAGTTGGCAGATGCATGGTAAACAAATAATATGTAAAGATATTACATAAAAATGAAGGCAGGCTATTAGCTTTGCCTTTTATTATAATAGCCTCTAACGACCTCAAATCATAGCTTAATCCAGCCCTCCAAGCCTTAATCTACTACCCCAACAAGTCCTCTATTCAAATTACTTTCATGAGAAGAAATATTTATTTTCACGACAAGAAATATTTATTTTTCATGAAAAATAAATATTTTTCTTCATGAAAAGAATTCGGAGGCATCAGGTTTTTACGCACTAATAACAATATAAAAGTAGAAAAAACCTTCTTTTCTGCCCTTTGTAATGCTATATCTAAGGATAGAAAAAGAGGTTTTCCCTACATAATACATAAACAATAAAGTTATTAAGTCACTACCATGAGACGATGGATAAGAACAATTACAAAACATTTTCTTTATACTTTATCGTAGACCATATCCCATAAATGACTAAGATTAATAGTCAGTACAGCTATCCGCTACATGATTCCCGTCTGTTTATTCCCTTCATGCTGCACTTTCTTCTCAATCTCCTTATAACTTTTACCCTTTGACAACTTCCAACTAAACCTAAGTGTTATCATATTTCCCAAGTCTCTGCTGCGATAAATATACTCTTTATGGAGGTTTTCATTCAGTACTTTACCACGCTGTATAGCGGGATGTTGCTGGAAAGGATGCTGCATAAAGAGCGATACATTACACTTCTTCCATCTATAACTTACACCCAAATAGATTGCTGGACCATTCCTTCCCTCATGCTCTCCTTCAACAAATTTCCAACCATTATCGGCATATCCCGTGAGTGTCCAGCGTCCAAGATAAGCCTGAACATTACCACCATAGTTGTAACTTGTAAGATGATGACGGTACAGACTACTGATATTAAAAAAGCGATTGATACCTCCGAAAAGTGTTACAGACAGACGCTCTGGTACAACATCATACCTAAGATAGTTCTGAACAACAAACATCATGATATTACCAATGTTCTGTTGCGAATAAAGGAATTCATCTGTTGCTGTACGTTCATACACACTCATATTGCTCCCAAGGTCACGTCGGTACTCCATATTCATACCACAGCTCACACGTTTACCATTATAACTTACATCAAGAATGTTCTTAAGGACCCGAGATGGTTGCAAATTAGGATTTCCAACCTTCCATTCACGGCTATTTTCTCTGATTCTTGCATCGCTCACCATAGCGTGTGAAGACACACGACGATAGGTTTCAAAGGTGTAACGTGCATTTAATCCTGTCAAAATCTCGTAATTCAACGTGAGTTTTGGACGGAAAGTCCAGTAGTTAAAGCTATAGTTTTCTTGCGAATAGGTCTTGTTAACAAAGCCCTACACCTGCCGAATAGCCTATTCGTTTCACCGTCCTTTCACCTCAGAGAATAGATAAAGTTCTCCTCTCCGCATCTTGTTAAGAGCAGAGACATCGCCAGTATATTCATTATTGGTAAACGTCAGCGAGTGGTTTAAACCTGCAGAAAGGATGAAAGGCTTGAGTTTATTCTCATAAATAGCTTCACTCTCCAAAGACCAAGTACGCCCATTTACCTCATAGGCATAATCTCCTTCTTCTCCATTATATCCTCGCTTGTCCGTATAAATACTTGAACCAACGACATTAGCTGTAATACTCTGATGTTTACCAAGCTGATGAAAGAAGTAAAGGTCAAGTGTCGGAGCGAAACTCACTTGCCACATCAATCGTCCGAAAAGACTTTTCTATCGTTCCGTCCCGATACACAAAATCAGCATAATTACCGGGCGTATTGCTTCCCTCCGTTGACAAACTCGCTTGGAAAACATAGGTAGCCGAGTCTGCAAGACTGTACTTTATCTCAAACTGATTACCAAAACGACGACTCCTGCCAGCAGTCTGATTGCGTGAAACAAGATAATGACTTCCATTGTTCAAAAGTATAGTCAGCCGATTCTGAAGACCGAAAACCATGCTGGTCTTGATAAAGAGAAGTAAAGGTAAAAGCCAGTTCTGAATTCTTATGATTGTACTTTGCGTAGAGCGTATTATCACCATTCACTGTCGTAACAGAGTTCGATAAATCTGCTCCAAGCACGTAACCAGTGGTGTTACGCTTCGTCCGAATGTCAATAACATAGCCTATTCCGTCACCATATCTAACTCCCGGATTATCGATGAAATCGATGTTTTTTACAAGTTTTGGGTCCAGTGAAAGTAGGTCTTCTTTACTTGCCAAGGTGCCATTCAGCCTAAGTTGAACAGTTCCATTGTTCGTCAAAGGCACAATGGTACGCATCACCTCGTCTACCCTGATACGTGGAAGAGACAGCTTTCCAAGCAGACTATAACCGTCCGTTGCCGCTTCTCTCTGCGCATCAGACGGTATAATCAGCAGACCATCAATCTTTTTCGTCACTCGTGCAGCCTCAACTGTCACCTCTTTCATCTCAACACTCTTTGCCGTCTTGTCGCTTTCTTTCTCATTCTGTGCACCAATTGGCAATGCAAGAAAGCATAACAGCAGTAGCCATAAACCTTTTCTCATAGTCTTTGTTTTTTGCTACAAAGATAGAATTCACCTACTATCAGGGCAAAAATAGACACTGACAATTACCTGACATTTACTTTGATCTCTAAATAATCATATTTTTAAAGCAATAAACTTCTATATAATTCGAGAACATACATTAAGCTCTTATACGCTTATAAATGTAGTATTAAATTAGAGAAGAATATTTGTGTTTTTCAAAAAGAATCATTTATATTTGCAGCACATGTCGTTAGAAAAAAATGTCACTATTTATAAAAAGTCGCTCAAAAAAAGTGCACATCCTCAATAAAAGGTCACTTGAAAAAGTGAAAGCTTTATAAACTTATCATCTAAGCAAGATAAAACTGGAATAAAAATAATAAACTTGTTTGGGAGTAAACAATCTATCACAAACTAAAAGAAAAAGAATATGCTACAGAAAGATAGAAGAAGTATTGATTAAGTGGAAAAATACACTAACCATAAACCACTTATCATTAAAGGATGTAGACAGTGTGGAAAGACATTCTCCGTGAATGCCTTTTGCACAAGAACACTATACTCATGTCGTATATCTGAACTTTTTTTGAATATCCGATTATAAACTTGCGTTTGAAGGCTCAAAACAAATTGATTCAATCGTTATGAACCTAACCGCTTTACTACCCAATAGTAGGTTCGTTTCGGACAGACTTGTATTATCCTTGATGAAATACAAGAATGTTCAGCAGCTTTGTACAACCCTTAAATTCTTCAAGATAGATGGACGATATGATGTCATAGCAACAGGTTCACTACTTGGAGTACATGGCTATAAAGGAAATGAAACAGATTATAACTCTATCCCTGTTGGTTACGAACAACATATAGAAATGTTTCCGTTAGACTTTGAAGAATTTCTGTGGGCAAATGGAATCAGTCAAGAAATAATAGCATTAGTGACTAAAAGTCTACAAGACAGACAACCTATTTCACCCGCCATACACCAAAGAATGCGTCAATTAATGTTAGAATATGTCGTTGTTGGGGGAATGCCAGAAGTTGTTAATCGATTCATTACGACGCATAACATGAGCGATGTATTAGAAGAACAACGCAGTATTATAACTGGTTATAAGGAAGATATGGTAAAATATGCTACGAATGAAGACAAAGTTAGACTCAGAGCTGCATTTGACTCCATTCCTCGACAACTAAGTAAAGAGAACAAGAAGTTTCAGTTTTCTGTCATAAAGAAAGGCGCAAGGGCTAAAGAATATATCACAGGCATACAATGGTTGGAGGATGCTGGTATTATTATCAGATGTAGAAATCTAAGCATAACAGAACTTCCACTTGAGGGTAATGCCATAGAAGATAGCTTTAAGGTTTATATGAGAGATACAGGTCTCTTTGTATCTATGCTCGAAGAGGGAACACAATTTGACATTCTGCAAGGTAGGCTCTACGGATATAAAGGAGCCATATTTGAGAATCTCATTGCAGACATCTTCACAAAGATGGGACGAAAGCTATACTACTATCGTAAAGACTCTGGATTAGAAATAGACTTTGTAATACGTTATCACGGTGAATGTGTACTTGTTGAAGTAAAAGCATCTACAGGAAATACGAAGAGTACCAAGACTATATTACAGCATCCCGACAAGTATCACGTACATCAAGCTATAAAGTTAGGAGATTATAATATAGGAGAAAAAGGATGGAATTCTCACGCTTCCCGTATATGGCTTTCCTATTAAAGAAATATTAGCAGGACTGAAGAACTTTGGATTATTCCAATCGATACCCATCACCCCTGTCAGCCACAATCTTTAATCCGCAACGCTCACTGACAATTGGTTTCAGGCGACGGATAAGTGTATAGAGAGTTTCGCTTGCATCGGGTTTCTTAGGCCAAAGTGTTTCGCAGATATCAGCCTTCGACAGCTTACGATCTGGTGCATTGATAAACAGTTCCATGAGCTGCTGTTGCATCGGTGTAAAGGCTATCTTCTCCCCATGCCAGTCACGGAAACTATGATCAGAAGCGGCATATACCATCCTACCTAACACCAATCGACCTTCACGATGACGACGAAAATACACGATAGATGTAACCATCCAAACCAATGATAACAATAGGAATGAAAGCGGTAGACGCTGGTCGGATAATCCCCATACCGTAGCAAAGGAACAATCAGCATAGCTCTGGAATAAAAGCGAATGGCCATCCGACTGCCATTTTATCTGTCTACTGCGCAACGAATGACTATCATCACCCAACGCGTATGACACAAACGAACGACGTCTAAGGTCGGCTATCTGTAAATATTGCCGATAACTTTGTATGGTATCGGGCGTAATCCACGCCTCACGTTTCCCAGCGAGTGTCTTCGACAAAGCTTGATTCATATCCTGTACAATAGCTGTTTCAGCACAGTGATAACTATCAAAGCCAGCCCATACTGCCGAGCAAACGAGTAACAAAAATATGATAACTGACGATATAGGTTTCATAGGCTTGTATCATAAAAAGTGATAGAATGTTTCAAGTTATTGTATGTTGCAAAGATAATATTTTATCTTATCAATGCCAAACGGAGTGCAAGAAATATACAGTAAAACAGGTATAATCAGTAAATATTTACTGCACAAGACCTATAGATGCGCAAAATTATACAGTAAAATTTGGGCATTAAACTAAAAAACATTACCTTTGCACTCACGATTGTCCTATGGTGTAATGGTAGCACTACAGTTTTTGGTTCTGTCAGTGGTGGTTCGAATCCGCCTGGGACAACACAGAAAATCCGCGGATTCTTTATGATTCTGCGGATTTTTTAGTATCAGCTAATTCCTAAATTATAATTATAATGATTGAGCAACTATCTAAACTTCGTAAATCACTTTTGTTTATTGGCAGCCTTTCTGCTGGCTTCATTACACATAACTGCTACTAATCGTGACTCTTTGCTTACTGACTCCTCCAATGGGTTTTATGACCTGGAACAAATATAAGGAGGACATCAACGAACAGCTTATCCGACAAATTGCTGATAAGATGGCGGCTGATGGCTATGCTAAAAGCTGGATATAAAATACATCTTCATCGATGACGCATGGCAGGGAGGACGCGACAAACGCAATAACATTATCCCTGACCTCAAGAAGTTCCCAAGTGGAATGAAGGCACTCGCAGACTATGTTCACTCCAAAGGGTTTGCTGCTCGGTATCTACTCTGATGCTGCCCAACTCACTTGTGCTGGTTACACTGCCAGCTACGGTTTTGAGGAACAAGATGCCAAGACCTTTGCTGAATGGGGAATTGACTACCTGAAATACGACTACTGCCACGCACCTTCTGACAGTGCTGTTGCCTACAAACGCTATAAGAAGATGGCTGATGCGCTACAGAATTCAGGTCGTAAGATAGCCTTGGGTGTCTGCGAATGGGGACAGCTGAACCCTGAGTTGTGGGCTCGTCAGGCTGGTGGTTCTGCTCGCTGTGAGCTATGACGTACGTGATATGTGGAAAGACATCGTGAAAGCAGGGAGGTATGGGTATCATTGATATCATCAACATTACCGAACCACTTTATAAATACGCAGGACCAGGCTACTGGCTCGATATGGATATGCTCGTTGTTGGACTTGACGGAAAAGGTGGACCATCGAGGCGATTTAGGTGGTGTAGGCTGCGCCGTACGGAATATCGAACACAGATGTCTATGTGGTGTATGTTCGCTTCACCATTGGCAGTAAGCCGACATCTTAAACGAGAACGCTGGAAACACGTCGCATCCTCCTCAATAAAGAGATTATTGCTATCAATCAAGACGCCCTATGGCGAGCAGCCCATAGAGTTGACTTCCGCGGTTCTTGTCGTGTCTACCTCGAAACCTAGTGGAAATCGTCAAGCTATTGCCATCATGAGATCCTTCATACACTCTCAGCGTGTTCGGTTGCCACTCTATCCTCGCCGCGAATGCACAAGGAATATAATTTCAGAGACGTATAGGAGCACAAGACACACGTCAACGTAGGGCGTGGCAAGCCACCTTACAACCTCATGAGACAAAAGGCCTTTACGGTTTAAACACGCTAAACAGCACATTATTTTATAAAGAAGAATTAAAGATAACATCTTTTTATCCTCACAACAGGCAGCATCCTCCCTGCTGTGCCTGTGTATTCAATAACACCCTCTTTGTATCATCTCTCTCAGTTATTTCACATCGTGCTGTTGGTCCGCACCAATGGTTGCCCGATGCTAAAGCACCAATGGTGCGAACGGCAAACACCAATAGTGCGGAGAACAAAAATCCCTACCATATGTCAATAGAATAGAAACAACTCACTACCAACCTCGAATTACGATTACCCTTTGTAATCACTCTCCTTTCGAGAGGGTCAGTGAGCTACTCTTTGGAGGGGTTGGGGTGAGGCTTCTTATTTTATTTCTCCCATCCATTTGCTAATATCATGCTTTTTGTCTATATTTGTACCTTTGTAACAAATACAAATTAGATAAATTCAGCAAATAAATGAAAGCAATAGAGATTCTCTTTCCTGTCTTCTTTATGATGTTTCCTCGGCTGGTTGAGTCACAGAAGAGGTTGGGTAACAGCAGGACAGAACAGAAGGAGCAAGTCATTAGTATTTAATATTCTTTTCCCGCTGCTCGTCTTTCACGTACTTGTAAAAGCAGAGTTATCGACGAATTTCATTTATGAGATTCTCTTTTTAGATGCCGCTTGGATTCTTGTCTACCTGATAGGTAAGAGCATAGCAAAGCCCATCAGTGGTCGTTATGCCCGATTAGCACCTTTCCTACTGATGACATGTGAGGGAGGCAGCGTTCCTACCCCTTTATATCGCATTGGTAGGAGCAGAACACGCTGTGAATATCATCACTTTTGACGTTGCTGGTATCCTCATCAACTTTGGACTTGTGCCAGCACTCATCACGCGCCAGACATCAAAGGGATGTGGCTTTCCTTCCTATGGCGAAACGAATTATTACAGCACCATTCATCGTTGCCGTTATCGTGGGTATTCTCGTTAATATGTCGGGCTTTGTACCAATGGCTGATGGAGAACGAACTTTCACAGAATCTATGACGGTACGATGAACATGGCAATGACACCTATTGCGAGCATTATCCTCTTCACCCTCGGCTATGGTTTCCACCTACGGGCAGCACAGCTCAAGCCACTTTTGGCATTGACAGTGGTGCGCCTTGTGCTGTGTGGGGCTATCGTAGGAGCCTTCTTCTTCTGTTCCCAGAATTGATGGCAGTGAAGATATTCCTCGTTGGCGTACTACTTTACTTTGCTTGTCCAACAGGTTTTCCCGTACCGCTACAGATAGAAAGCCTTTGCAAAGATGAGGATGACGAAAGCTTTATGTCGGCTTTTCATCTCCATCTTCATCGTGGTAGCGATGATTGTATATACGTTGATTACATTACTATTGATATATTTTTACATAGGAGTTAAGGAGTGAAAGGGAGTTAAAGACAATAGTATAATACAAAGGAGTTAAGAAAACATGAACGATAACGTAAAAGAGTCCATGGCCAGGACCAGCGGGAATGATACCCGTAACAAGTGGCAAAAGCAGATGATGCAAATGTATTTTAACCGTAACTACTTGGATTCTATCCATGTTGAGATGCGTGTTATTGATGCCCTCGAGCCAACATTGAAGACAGTTATCTTCGGTGAAGAGTTCGATTCACCGATTATGATGCCTGCCTTTTCGCATCTAAATAAGGTGTTGAAAGACGGCAAGAAACCGATGTTAGAGTATGCACGTGCTGCCAAGAAGCTGAATACAGTGAACTGGGTAGGTATGGAACCTAACGAGGAATATGCTGAAATCGCAGCCGAAGGAGCAAGAACGGTGAGAATCATTAAGCCGTTCGCTGACCATAATATTATTTTAGATGAGATTCAGTTTGCTATCAAACACGGTGCAATAGCTGTCGGTGTAGACATTGACCACGTCCCAGGAACAGACGGAAAATATGATGTTGTAGACGGTATTCCTCTCGGTCCTGTCACGCTTTCCGACCTCAAAGAATACGTGAAGGCTGCTGGTAACGTACCATTCGTTGCCAAAGGCGTACTCTCTGTGCAGGATGCTTTGAAGTGTAAGGAGGCAGGCTGTGCTGCTATTTTAGTCTCTCATCACCACGGACGCATTCCTTTCGGTATTGCTCCCGTGATGGTTCTGCCTAAGATTAAGGCAGCATTGGAGGGAAGTGGCATCGCAATATTCGTTGACTGTGGCATTGATACAGGCTACGATGCTTATAAAGCACTTGCATTAGGTGCTGATGCGGTAGCTGTGGGCAGAGGAATCCTTAAGCCATTGCTGCAACAAGGAGTAGAAGGAGTTGAGGAGAAGGTACAAAAAATGAACGAACAACTTTCAGAACTGATGATGTACACCTGCGTGAAAGACATTCGTTCATTCGATGCGTCTGTGCTTTATATCTAAGAAAATAGCATCTATAGGAACTGCTTAGTATTCCTATAGATGCTATTTTAATCTTAATGCGTAGCCTGATAATAACGGTTACGACTAAGAGAACTTGTCACTTTCGAGTTGGTTGATGGGTCAGAAATTGTTATACCAGAATAAGTCTGGATAGGTATTACACTGATACCATCAGTCCGAAGTGCTGTATAATAGTCATCTGTATGTCCTTTTTCTGGTACAAGTTGATTGAGTTGACGGTTGAATTTTGCCAATAACAGTGGCTCGTTCTGCGCAAGTTTACGCACGTAATCGCCCATATCATAGAATATTGAAGGGACGTAACCATCCATACTCTGAATGTCACTCTCCACGACAGTTGAGAGAGAACTTGATGCGTTTATCTCCTTCATGATGTTCACCATGCCCTCAACCTGCGAACAATCGATTACACTGATGGTACCATAAGGATAAGGAGAACCGTTATACGTGTAGTTGCTATAGAAGTTGATGAAGTTAGTACAGATACTGTGATAGTCTGGATTCACCTTTGAAAGTTCATTCCACAAGAGTTTATAAGGCATTCCGTAAGCCATAATCTCCGTTGGACTACCAATGATATGGTGCGTTGCATTACGGAGTTCGTAGGCAACTTCGATACCCTGTCATATTACAATCGTCAAAGAGGATGTACTGGAACTTACCAATACCAGAGTCTTCTATACCCTTGTCGAATTCTGAAATATTCGTCTGATAAGCATCACCACCCAACCAACGCGTTGGAGGTCCAGCCTTACCAGCATTTTTATTAAGTCCGAAAGGTGAAGCTACAGAACGATTAATGCGTGTACTTGGCTTGGCAGGTATCCATCCCATACCATGGCAACCGACTATCATTGAGTAATGCTTAGCTGGTGCTTCTTGTTTAACTCGCTTCAACAGGGTTGTTATCCACTCTGCAGAATTCAGCTTTAAGCCAGCTAATTTATTGTTGTAGATAGCAACGGTATCGTCTACACAGCGCCCATTCTTATACTGAACATTAATCAAAGCACCCTTATTCACCTTCGTAGAGATAAATATCATAAGTCGCTTGTTGCCAAGTCCACCTTGGTTAACAATCGCACTCTTTATGTCTTGTATATTGGTGAGGAAATAGCTATAAAGCCCAGAATCGGTATCACTAACACCCGACCATGGCATATAAACAAAGATAGTATTCTCTACCTCGGCACCTGGTTGAGGTATTGGGTCTGGGTCTTCACTACTACAAGAGGCAAAGACAACAAGCATTACCAGTTGTAAGAGAAAGAAGATTTTCTTCATAATTAATCTTTTTAGGCCCATGAATATCCTAAAAGGAGCTATGGGAGTGGTTAATTAAAAAGCCTTGCAACGCCACAATGAGCGTAGTAAGGCTTTTCATAGTTATGTATTATAGTTCGTAGATACTTATTTTACAATAATCAAAGAGTAGTTCTTCTTACCGCTTCTGTACGAGGAGATACTTACCATCGATAAGGTCCTCGGCTGTTACAGGCTGGTCAAAAAGCTGCGAGTTTTTTTCCTTGTTGAGCGCTACGCCACCGCCCTTAACGAGCTTACGCATCTCACTCTTACTTGGAAATATCTGCATACCTTCCTGATTGAAGACATCAACTGCAGGCTGACCAAGTACATCCTTTGATACCTCATAATGTGGTACATCCTTGAAGACATCAGTAAAGGTCTGCTCGTCTAACTGCAACAAGTTCTCCTTTGTACTCTTACCAAAGAGGATGTTAGAGGCTGCTATCGCCATATCAAGGTCTTCCTGAGAATGAACCATACGGGTAACTTCCTCTGCAAGACGGTACTGAAGTGTACGACGACCTGGGTCTTGACGATGCTCTTCAATAAGATTATCGATAACATCCTTCTCCAAAGAAGTGAAGATTTTGATATACTTCTCGGCGTCATCATCACTTACATTCAACCAGAACTGATAGAAGGCATATGGTGTTGTACGGTTGCGATCGAGCCAGATATTACCGCTTTCGGTCTTACCAAACTTCTTACCATCCGCCTTTGTTATCAGTGGACAAGTAAGGCAATATGTCTCAGTTTCGTTACCTAAAGTACGACGGATAAGTTCTGTACCAGTAGTCATATTACCCCACTGGTCATTACCGCCCAACTGCAACTTAACACCAAACTTCTCAAAAAGATAGAGAAATCGTAACCCTGCAGAAGCTGATAGGTGAACTCAGTAAAGCTAAGTCCATCGCGACTCTCGCCACTCAAGCGCTTCTTCACACTATCCTTAGCCATCATGTAGTTGACAGTGATGTGCTTACCAACCAATCGAGCGAAGTCAAGGAAGGTGAAGTCCTTCATCCAGTCATAGTTATTAACCATCTCAGCCTTGTTTGGCTCGTTACCATCGAAGTCAAGGAACTTACTTACCTGCTTCTTGATAGCCTCTTGGTTATGGTAAAGTGTTTCTGTATCAAGGAGGTTGCGCTCCTGACTCTTACCAGAAGGGTCGCCAATCATACCTGTAGCACCACCAACGAGGAGGTAAGGCTTGTGTCCACAACGCTGCAAATGACGCAACATCATGATACCACAAAGGTGACCGATGTGCAATGAGTCAGCTGTTGGGTCAGTACCCAAGTAAGCTGAAACCATCTCTTTCTGAAGCATTTCCTCAGTACCTGGCATCATTTGAGCCAGCATACCACGCCAACGGAGTTCTTCTACAAAGTTCTTCATCTATATCTTTATACTTTAAGGAGTCAAGGGATAGAAGACTTTAAAAGCGTTCTGCCCTATCTTCATAAGCCTCAACTCTGTATTAATATTCTATTGTGAGCATCGTTAGGGTACTGGGTCATAACCACTACCACCCCACGGATTACATCTTAATATACGCCAAATTGTGAGTGCCAAACCCTTAAAAGGTCCATGCTTTAGGATAGCTTGTCTACCATACTCCGAACAAGTAGGAGTGAAGCGACAAGAAGGTGGCGTAAAAGGAGATATGAACTGGCGATAAAAGAGTATCGGAAGTAGCAACAGCCATGATAAAACACGTGTGAAAAGACGCCATAGCTTAGCAAAAACATTATGAGACTGCTGCTCACGTGGCATACTCTCGCTTCTCTCCTTCTCATCCATCATATCCGTTCTCCTATTCTTTGAAGCAGGTTACAGACCCGCTGTTCAATTGTAACAGAATCTATCAATTCGTTTGAAAGCCATATAAAAGCTATCAACAACTGCTTATCTGTTTGCTCGTTCACACGGAGCGTGACAAAACGCTTGTGCTTACGATAAGCCTCACGCACCTGCCGTTTAACCCTATTGCGCTTTACGGCACGTTTGAAATGCTTCTTCGGAACACTGACCAACACCTGTACATTCGACTCCATGACCGTTTCTTCTGGTGCTGAAGTCTCCGACTTACAGTCAATTAGTCTGTAAACAGCCTTCAAAGGGAATGCTGTCATCGCATGACTTCCACCAGTTCCAAAGAGCGTATCTATGAGCTTCTTGCTACATAGACGTTCTCCTTTTCTTAGTCTTTCTTCATGCTTTTCCATTCCTTATCAGCCTTTATTTACCGTATGTCCGGTACTGATGTCGGCTCCTTCCCCATCCTTTCAGATGAGGCAGAAGCCGTTATATTATTTATTCTTCTTCTCTTTTTCCAAGAAAGCACGCAACGCACCAGTCATAGAAGGATACTCCTTAGAAGGTGCTTGAAGGTCAAGTCTCAGACCCCTGTGCCTCTACTTCCTTCGCTGTAGCAGGGACCAAAAGGCAGCTATCTTGATGTCTCCCTGCTCAAAGTTAGGGATATTCTCTTTCAGAGCCTTTTACTCCTGTTGGGCTAAAGAAGACAAGCATATCATAATCAAAGTTCTTAACTTCTTCCTCTGTTAAGCCATTGCTCACCGTACGATACATCACACATTCCTTGTGCTTGAGCTTATTTGCATCCAACAACTCGCTCAGAGCCTCCGTATGTACAGAACTCTGCGGAACAAGGTACTTTCTCAGTCTTATGCTTAGTCATTGTAGGGATAAGACTATCTATCTTTCCCAGTATTACCAAAAGAACACCTTACGTTTGCGGTACTGAACATACTTCTGGATATAAAGAGCAATCGTTTCAATCACACAGAAATACTTCATATCCTCTGGGATAGTGACACGCATTTCCTTAGCGAGCTTAAAAATAATTGTCTACAGCATGACGAGAGTAAATACCACAGCGGTATAATCCAACAGGTTTATCTTCTGCTGACGGAACTCTTTCGCTGAGAGTCCTTCCACTTTAAAAAAATGGTCTGAAAACCAGTTCCACTCCCTAAGTCTTCCGCTATGTCGTAATATGGCGACTTTTCGCTTGACGGCTTTGGCTGTGAAACCAAGATCTTTTTTATCATCGTGTCCTAAAAGTTTATTATCAAATAGTTATCTGTAATGAACAAAACGCCCCACAATACCATCAACGGCATCAATTCGAGCGCACAAAAAGTACAAAATTATTTGCAGACTGGCACCCATTCTCTTAAAAAAGATACTGTAACTCTTATAAAAAGCAAGCATTTTGACGCATAACATAACAATTAGTGTATAAATCAATGCTGTATGGAGTGACAAAGAGAAGTAAACCAGCAAGAGTACTATCGGGAACAACAAGACTCCTTCCAAAGAGGAAAGAAACACCTGTGTTCGCCTCCATTGTCCATTATTTTTCCTATCAAAGAACACCCAGTTTACGAATCCATAGACCAGATACTTGAATAGGAAATAAACGACAAACACACCAAAAAAGCATCCTATCGCTCCAAGTTGTGTATCATTCGAAAGCCTACCGCCCCCCAAATCTCGCGCAAATAAATAATAGAGAATACTTCCTAACAAAGAGGTTTGTGCTATCAAGATAGTCTGAAAGCGCATCTCTTCATTCGTTTCAATAGCCAACTCCTTACTACGACTTACACGAAAGAAACTCTTTATCTGTCGTTCTATGAAATTTCTCGATAGAGAAAACGCCACCATCGCCATCACAAAACAACCTAAGAGCATTGCTGCAATAACATTATCATTGCTTACAGCATAAGGAGCAAGAACGCCCGAAACTCCATCAGCATGATTGTTTCCTCGTTCTAACTTGAAAAACTTATTCCCTTTAAAGTAGCCTTCTTCTGCAAATTTGAAGTCCGTCAGCTGAAACTTCTTCTGTTTTTTAGGGCGTAACAAGATAGACGAGTCAGTTTTCTGACCCGCCTTACCCTCAGAATCGACATTCGCCTTCTTCCCTGCTGCCAATGTTGACTTTAGCAATAGAGAAGGGCGAACAATGGAATCAGTTGTCGGCATTATCTATTAGAGTCCGAATGTCTTTTTTATGTCCTCTACTCGATCGAGCTTTTCCCAAGTGAAAAGTTCAATATCAACTGTCTTTTTCTCATGATAACGGCTTTCGAAGGTCTTCTTAACAACCTCATTCTGACGCCCCATATGACCATAAGCAGCAGTCTCCAGATACATTGGCTGACGGAGTTTCAGTGTCTTCTCAATAGCCTTTGGACGAAGATCAAACAGTTTCTTCACCATCTCAGCTATCTCACCATCAGTAGCCTTCACATGTGAACGACCATAGGTATTCACATAAACACTAACAGGCTCAGCAACACCAATAGCATAAGCCAACTGTACGAGAATCTCATCACTCACACCAGCTGCCACCATATTCTTTGCGATATAGCGTGTAGCATAGGCTGCAGAACGATCTACCTTACTTGAGTCCTTACCAGAGAAGGCACCACCACCATGACCGCCTTTACCACCGTAAGTATCAACGATAATCTTACGACCAGTCAAACCGGTATCACCATGAGGACCACCAATCACAAACTTACCCGTTGGATTGACAAGATACTTGATATTGTCGTTGAACAAGGCAAGTACTTTCTCCGATGTTATCTGTGCCTTTACACGTGGCATCAGAATCTCAAGTACATCCTTATGAATCTGCTCTACCATCTCTTTATCAGCCTTCAACTGTGCCTCACGTGAGTCGTCAGCAGGCTTGATAAAGTCGTCGTGCTGTGTTGAAACAACGATAGTGTCAATTCGCTGTGGGATATTGTCATCGCTATACTCCACTGTCACCTGACTCTTTGAGTCTGGACGGAGATAAGTCATCTGCTTACCTTCCTTGCGGATGTCAGCCAACGTGGTCATAAGGAGGTGTGCCAAGTCGAGTGTCACAGGCATATAATTGTCTGTCTCGTTACATGCATAACCAAACATCATCCCCTGATCACCAGCTCCCTGATTCTCGGCATCACCATTGTCAACACCACGGTTGATATCATCACTCTGCTCATGAATAGCAGAGAGAACACCGCAGCTATTGCCATCAAACTGATACTCAGCCTTTGTATAACCGATTTTGTTAATTGTCCTACGAGCAATTGTCTGAAGGTCAACATATTCCTTAGAACTTACCTCACCCATAATCACTACCTGACCTGTAGTATTAAAAGGTTTCTATAGCGCAACGTGCATCCTCATCATATGCCAAGAACTGGTCGAGCAATGCGTCGCTTATCTGATCGGCAACCTTATCTGGGTGTCCCTCAGATACTGATTCCGATGAAAACAAATATGCCATATATTTATCTACTTTTTATGTTTGTATTTATTACTAACTCTCTGTTTAAGAATGCAAAAGTTACTGCAACTTAGCGGGATAACAAAAATAAATAGGTAAGATTTATACATTATTGGGTGATAGATGATGGGTGATGGGTGGTGAATATTAGGGTGGTGGGTGGTGAATGTTGGGTGATGATGATTAGTAAATATTGGGTGGTGGGTGGTGAATGTTGGGTGGTGATGATTAGTAGTATTCGGTGTTAAAAGGTGAATGATAAAGAAAATACAATCAAAGATTACCCTTTCAAAATCTACTTTATTTGAGAAGTCAATAATTACATCGGAACTATTTTAGTATTATTGTCGCATAATTTGCGACGATATAAACCTTAAATCGTCGCATAAAATGATTCTTCTGTTAAATATGTGGACACTTTTTCGTATTGTGTTAACGGAAGAATCGAAGTTACTCATTAAACAAAAAAACATGGCTACGACAGTCAACTATCTATCCTATTATTATCCTCTGACATTGAAAATCTTTTCGTTTTAAGACTTCGAAAATATGTAGATAGAGTTTGAAAAATCATTACATAATTTCAAAAAAAACATCTATAACTAACGGCAAAAAAACACATAAGAAGCAGGTTTGCAATAAACAGAAAGTCAAGCAGTTACCAAGTAGTAAAAGTAAAAGGTGCTTAATAGGACTTCAAAAGGGCGTTAATAAGAGCCTTAAAAGAGCATCTTTTGCAAGCCTAAAGGGCGTCTTTTAGAAAGCCAAAAGAGCATGTGTTGGGTTTGAGTTGTACGAAAATAATTAACAAACATAATTTAACAAGGGAATAAGCAGGTTGTAGATGACAAATAGACATCGCACCTAATTACATTTATCATGTAGTTTATCCCCTTTATAAAAACCATCTAATTGGAGGTAAGCTTACCATGTATGTGGATTAATCTCATTCTATTAACAATCTATACATTTAACGGAAGAGCCAAATATTGGGTGGTAATGAACAGCAGATATTAGGTGTTAAATAATGGAGGATGACGAATATAGCTATCCTACATTTCTTCTCCAAGAACGTCGCAAAAATATGCGTTATTTGAGAAATTATTTGGAGTTTCGGCATTATTTAAGTATTTTTGTCGCATAATTTGCGACGATATAAGACGCAAATTGTCGCATAAATGATATAAAAGGATGATGTATATACACGAAAGAGACAATTGGACTGACTTCCGTTGGGACACTTCAAAAGGTGGAACTACTCCAAGAAGAGGTATTCCGTAAACAAGGGTTTGCTTTACGGGAGATTGGCTTCATTAGGGCTTTTGACAGCAAAAATACATGCTATGGCAGAGAACCTTACTTATGATATAGTGTATTCTTCTGAAGTTGAAGGCATCCGTCTCAACGTGGATCAGGTCCGTTCTTCCATAGCAAGAAAAACTTGGGATTGAGAACGTAAAACATACTGCACCATCTCACTATGTTGACTCTGTTGTCAACGTAATGCTCGAAGCTGTACAGCATTATGATATGATTCTCACAAAAGAAAGATTATATGCTTGGCAAGCAGCATTCTTCCCTTCTGGCTACAGTGAAGGTAGTCAGATAGAAATTGGACAGTATCGAACGAACGAGGAGCATATAGTCAGTGGAATATTTGGACGCGAGAAAAATTCACTATATTGCTCCTTCTCCAGACCGTATTGAAGAAGAAATGCAAAAAGTTCCTCAGATGGTTTAATAAAGAAGAACCTGTAAGTAGTGTCATACGTTCCGCCATTGCTCATTTCTGGTTTGTAAGCGTTCATCCATTTGAGGATGGAAACGGACGATTAGCACGTATTCTTTCAGATATGCTCTTGGCACGTGGCGAGAAAAGTAGGTTCCGTTTCTATAATATTTCATCACAGATAAACAAGGATAAGAAGCACTACTATGACATTCTCGAACGTATGCAGCGTGGAGATGGCGACGTTACGGAGTGGTTAGTGTGGTATATGCAGAAATTGGTGGATGCACTTGACGAAGCTGGTGCCACCGTCACAACAATCTTAAACAAGAGCTTCTTCTGGCAGAAAGCATCGGTTGTGCCTATGACAGAACGACAAACACAAATGCTCAATCTATTTCTTGACGGCTATGAGGCAAAGATAACATCAAAGACATGGGCAACGTTAGCAAAAATGTTCGAAGGACACTGCCATTCGTGACATCCAAGATCTGGTTGACAAGAATATCCTTGTAGAAAGTATACCTGGCGCAAAAACGACCAAGCTATTCCATCGTTTATGACAAAGAAGATTTAACTCAATTCTTCACGGACGTGAACATAACAGAGGAAAAATGGCGTACCATATCTTCATGCTTTATTTAAGACTAAGAAGCCTATATGCGAAAGAGTTACAAAAGCTTGACGCTGACCGTTATCAGAAAGGTGATTTGTTATTGAATGATTTACTCAATAAATACTGTTCGTATATGGTTGCCGACAATAAAGAGTGATGACTCTCTATCTACGCTAATGAAGTATATGAATACAAAGGAATATGATAGTTCCGTGTGCATAAAAAGTAGACATCGTAAAATCGACAGGTTCTACAAGCATTTTATCGACCAAAGAAAGAGAGCCCATTTGCCAGAAATGACAAATGGACTCTCTTTCTTTTAAATGATAAAAAGCTATCTCCTACAAATTCTTTTCATGAAGAAAAAGATTTATTTTCATGAAAGAAAGATTTATTTTCACGACAATAAATATTTATTTTCATGAAAATAATTCGCTGTTGGTAGTTTGTTAAATGAAAAAAAGGACTCTATGGGTCCTTTTTTTCAAACATAGAATACGTATTATTTTGCTGGTGTCATTACCACCTCTGCATGGTTACCTGCTGCCAAGATTTGCTTCAAATGAGCAGCAAGCTTAGCTGGGGTGATTGCCTCAACAGTCTTCTTATAGTTGGTATGGAAGTCTACACCTGACCAGATATAGTCATCGAGAATACCCATCCAATAGCTGTTAGTCTTAGCAGAAAGTTCTGCATTCTTCAGCATCAAGTCCTTAACTTTCTGAACCTTATCGGCATCCATCTTGCATGTGTTGTCCTTCATGCCCTCAGCAAGGAGTTTAACAGCAAGGTCAGCTTTCTCTGGATCCATTGGACAGTAGCTCTGAACGATAGCCACAGCCTTATTACCAAGACGACGTAACTTACCACCTGCGCCTACAGAATAAGCTGCACTGGCGTCTTCACGAATACTCTTCAGGTAAACCATAGAGAGAACCTGAGCTGCAGCATCAGTAAGAACATCGCCCTCAAGGGTATAAGCCATTGGCGCATGCCAGAACTCAAAAGCAATCGCCTTAGGTGTTTCCGACTTACGAGTGAACTTATTTTCTACCTTACCATTCACATAGCTTGGAACGTCCTTCCAGTTCTCAGCCTTGCCCTTTGGTAGACATGCAATGTACTTCTCAATCAATGGACGAAGTGTAGCCTCATCAAAGTTACCTACAAAATAATAAACAAACTGACCAGGATTAGCAAAACGCTCCTTCCAAATCTGTAAGATACGGTCGTAATTAACGTTCTTCAAGGTGTTCAACGTCGTTGGGGCAAAGCGCGCTTCATGACCATAGATAGTGTTGCTGATCGAATCACCGAACACGCTCTCAGGTGAGAGGTCTTTGTTTTTCAGTGCCAACTCCAGCTGTGCCATCATCGCTTTGTAAGAAGCCTCATCCTTTGCAATATTGGTGAAGTTGAGGTAAAGCAACTGCATCATCGTCTCAATGTCCTTTGGAACACATGAACCAGCTAATGACTGATAGTAGCTTGACATGCTGCAGCCCACAGAAGCCTGCTTACCAGAGAGTGCCTTCTGTGATTCCTGACGTGAGAAATTACCCAAACCGCTGTAACCGAGGACAGCATCAAAGAGCTGTAAATTGCTGAAGTCAGCCTTACCATAGAGACCCTTACCGCCCTTCGCAGAAGCTTGGAACTGAATTTCATTGTCCTTGAAGTCGGTCTTCTTCAGAATAACACGTGCGCCATTGCTCAGTGTCAACTCCTTATAACCAAGCACCTTATTCTCCTTCTCGCCAACAATCTTACCAGCCTTAGGGAGTTTCTTCTCATCGAGTAGAGGCTCCTGCTTTACATTGTCAACATATGGTTCAATCTTCTCAGCACGTACAGAATTGATAGTCTGTGCCATCTGAGCCTCTGTTGGGTAAGTAGCACCAGCCTTCTCCTGTGCGAAGATATAAGCTACGAAGTTACTATCCTTATCCGTGATGAGTTCCTGTGCATACTTATTGATAACGTCAACGTTCAATGCAGGCATCTCAACCAACTGCTTCATAATCTGATAATCATCCTCCTTGCTTGGGATTGGTTCGTTAGCAAGATAGTGATCACGAAGTTCATCACCATACTGAGCGTTCTTTACCTTGTTACGATTAACGTAAGCAGACTCCAACTGAGAGAGGTATTCAGCCTTCATACGGTCGTATTCGCCTGCTGTAAAGCCATAAAGACGAACGCGCTGTGCCTCACGATAGATAGCAGCAAGTGCTTGAAGGTCCTTGCCTTCCTTAGCATCAGCAGCCATACTGAAGGCTGCCTTTGGTTTTGAAAGCATGTAATCGCCATCCTCTGAATAAGCACCTGTGAAAGGACAGTCGGCTTTCTGTGCTAATTCAGCGAGTCGCTGATTGAGCATCATAGTGATGATATTCTTTGCGTAAGAGTCTACATAGTAGTACATATCGCCCTTCTGTGCGTCAGGGAAGGCGTCATGCTTCATACTGAAACCAACCTGGCTGTAAGGCATCTCCTTATCCTTACCAAACACGTAGATAGCATCCTTGGTGTCTGGCACAGCCTCTTCTACAACCTGTGCAGCATTGGCAGGAACAGTAGCGTTAGCCCAAAGCTTCTTAATCTCATTCTCAGTGTGGTCTACATCAATATCACCAACAACGATGATACACTGATTATCTGGACGATACCACTTCTTATAATAATCGCGGAGGTCCTGATAAGGGAACTTATCAACAATGCTCATCAAACCGATTGGCATACGATGACCATACTTTGAGTTAGGATAGAACTTTGGCAATACGTCATCATAGATTCGCATCACTGGTGTACGGCGCAACTGCCACTCCTGATGAATAACGCCACGTTCCTTATCAATCTCCTTGTCAGCAAGTGTCAAGCCGTTTGACCAGTCCTTAAGAATCAACAGACAAGAGTCGAGTGCTGTCTGACGAGTTGTTGGCACGTCGCAGATACGATAGACAGTCTGGTCGATACTGGTGTAAGCATTCAAGTTACTACCGAACTCAACACCAAGTGAACGGGTGAATTCGAGGAGCGTAGAATCAGGGAAATGCTCTGAACCATTGAATGCCATGTGCTCAAGGAAGTGAGCCAAACCACGCTGGTTGTCGTTCTCTTGAATAGAACCAACACGCTGCGCAATGTAAAAATTGGCTACATGCTCTGGCCATTCATTGTGAAGGATGTAGTAAGTTAAGCCATTGCTGAGCTTACCTTGTCTTACATTCTTATTCACAGGGATAGGTCCCATCTGCTGCGCAGAGACCATACCAGTGACAAAAAGTAAGACGATTAAGAATAAATGTTTGATTTTCATCTTAAACGTTGTTTGTAATTTTAATATTAGTTTTATGGCGCAAAGATACATAAAAATCTGTTACGCAATCCGATCCTTTTTTTATATGTTGAGAATGTATCAATCAAAGATTATTCTGTCAACAAATCCATTTGCTGACGCTCGTTATACTGGATATTACGAGGGTGATGTTCAAGAATTTCCTGTCGTAGTGTGGAGGTGTCAATATGGGTATAAATCTCTGTTGTTCCAATACTTTCATGTCCTAACATTGCCTGAATTGCACGCAAGTCGGCACCACCTTCGAGCAAGGAGGTGGCAAAGGAGTGGCGAAGGGTATGTGGAGAAATTGTTTTCTTGATACCAGCTTCAACCGCATATCGCTTAATCATGATAAGAATCATCGTACGAGTCAGGTGCTGTCCACGACGATTTAGAAAGACATAATCCTCCTCTCCGGGTTTGATTTTCATCACATTACGATCGGCAAACCAATAGTTTAGCTCGTCTAAGGCACGTGGTGAGATTGGAACCAAGCGTTCCTTCGAGCCTTTACCCATCACTCGGATATACTGTTCTTCAATATATAGGTTGGAAAGTTTTAGGTTGGTGAGCTCTGATACACGCAGTCCACAAGAGAACAAGACTTCGATAATGGCACGATTGCGGTGTCCTTCCCACTTTGAAAGGTCTATTGCCTGTTCTAAGAGGTCTACTTCTGCTGTGGAAAGAACCTCTGGTAAGTGGTCAGGTTGCTTTGGCGACTCTAACAACTCAGTCGGGTCTACTTCCAAATAACCATCAATAACGAGGAAACGATAGAACTGACGCACCCCACTGAGAATGCGTGCCAAAGAGCGAGGACCAATGCCAAGGTCGGAGATAAAGGCTGCAAAGTGTTCTAAATCTTCTAACTTCACATCCAACACATCAACCTGTTCCACAGCAAGATAGCGATAGAGCTTATCTACATCACGCATATAAGCATCCAACGTATTCACCGAGTAGCCTTTCTCTAATTTCAGATAACGACGGTAACGGCTGACAATATCCTTTGAATTCTTGCCTGTTTCCATTTAATTTCTTATTTTTGCATACTGCAATTTATATGCAAAGATACATCAAAAAACGATATTTGAGAAGAAAGAGATATGAAAGTAATCATTATTAATGGTCCCAACTTGAACCTGTTAGGGATGCGTGAACCTGAAATATACGGTAGTATGTCTATGGATACCTTCCTTTCACAACTGCGTGAAAGCTATCCTAACTGTACTCATTGACTATTACCAAAGTAATGTTGAGGGCGAACTCATCAACAAGCTACAGGAGACTGGCTTCTCGTATGATGGCATTATCCTCAATGCTGGGGCTTATACACATACAAGTATTGCGCTTTTAGATTGCATCCGCTCTCTACAAACGCCAGTGATTGAGGTGCATATCAGTAATGTTAACGACCGTGAGGACTTCCGTCGACACTCAATGATTGCCCCTGCTTGCAAGGGTACGATCCAAGGCTTTGGTCTTAACAGCTACAGATTGGCTATAGAGGCTTTGTCACTCCTATAACCTTTCAACACTCATCATCACTATCATCACCCATGCCAACAACCAACACCTATACTTCCCTCACTGATGAGGCGGGCTGCGATGCCTATCTTGCCTCGCATATCGACCCAGAAGGCGATTATCTTTACCGTCTTTATCGTGCCACAAATATCCACACAATTCACGGACGTATGGCAAGCGGACACCTACAAGGTCGTCTCTTAAAGATGCTTGTACAGATGATACGTCCTAAAAACATCCTCGAAGTGGGTACTTTCAGTGGCTATTCGGCTATCTGTATGGCTGAAGGATTAGAGGAAGGGGGCAAACTCTATACCTTTGAAATCAATGACGAGATGGAGGATTTCACCCGTCCTTGGATTGAAGGGTCGCCTGTTGCCGACAAGATTGACTTCCGTATCGGTGATGCTGCAGAAGAGGCTCCGAAGTTAGGGATTCTGTTTGATATGGCTTTCGTTGATGGTGACAAGCGCAATTATACGGAGGTATATGAGAAACTACTGCCTATCATCCGCCCTGGTGGCTATATCCTCGCTGACAACACACTGTGGGATTGGCATGTCATTGACCCTGCCTACGACCACGACCAACAAACAATTGGCATCCGCCGTTTCAATGACTTTATTGCTAAAGACGACCGAATCGAAAAGGTTATTCTCCCATTACGCGATGGCTTAACGCTGATTAGGAAGAAATAAAAAGCACAACATAGCTGGCCCTCCCCTGCCCCTCCCCCATAGGGAGGGAGTAATCACCGCAAAGGGATAACTTTAACGATTGTATAACCCATTCGTCGCATTCGTTCTTATAACCGACAGCAATGTGGTTGGCCCTCAACACCACTGGTGCTTACCATCCGCACCACACGTGCGAGGCGTTCGCACAACATGTGCGGACCCTCAACACCAAACATACAAAGCCCAACAACTATCACCCACAATCACATTTCATCACCACCCAACACCCAACAACTATCACCCATTATCCAACACCCAGCATAAAAGTTTGTGGGTTTTTCAAACTTTCAGTACCTTTGCAGGATAAAACAATAAATAGATAAGACAATGCAAGAGACAAGACAAAACCGCATATCACGCCTCCTTCAGAAGGAGTTAGCAAGTATTTTCCAGACACAGACACGTATGATGCATGGTGTTTTGGTTAGTGTAACACGCGTAAAGGTGAGCCCAGACCTCAGTATCTGTACTGCCTACCTCAGTATTTTCCCATCTGAAAAGGGAGACGAAATACTAAAAAACATCAATGCCAATGAGAAGACTATCCGTTATGACTTAGGTCAGCGTGTGCATAATCAGCTGCGTATCATCCCAGAGCTTCGCTTCTTCATTGACGACTCCCTCGACTACTTGGAGCGCATTGATGAGTTACTAAAGAAGTAGGAGGTGGGGGATGAGTGTTGAATGATGGGTGTTAGGTGATGAATGTTGGGTGTTAATGATTACTACAAAGTGTATTAATACTCCACCAAACATCAACACCCATCATTCAACACCTAACACTCTACCCGTCAACACCCAACATTCAACACCAAACACCCTACACATCATCACCCAACATTCAACACCCAACACCCTTTCTCCCCAACACCCAACACCCAACACCCATCATGAACTTCCCTTTTTACATTGCCCGCCGTTACCTCTTCTCAAAGAAGAGTACACATGCTATTAACGTTATCAGCCTCATCTCCGTACTCGGAGTGTCTGTGGCAACAATGGCATTGGTCGTTGTATTGAGCGGATTTAATGGCTTTTCAGACCTTGTAGCATCCTTCTTCACCAACTTCGATCCACAAATTAAGATTGAAGCAGCAAAAGGTAAGGCTATGTCGGCTAACGACCCATTACTTTTAAAGGTTAAAAAACTACCTTCAGTAGAGGTGGCTACAGAATGTGTAGAGGACCAAGCATTAGCTATCTATCACGACAAACAAGCTATGGTCAATGTGAAGGGTGTGGAGGATAACTTCGATTCGCTGACACATATCAGTAATATCCTCTACGGAGAGGGTGACTTTAGACTTCATACAGCCAATCTGCAATATGGGGTTCTCGGTATTAGATTGGCACAAGACCTCGGTACTGGAGTTGCATGGCCAGACTACTTACACATCTATGCGCCCCAGCGTGAAGGACAGTATGATGCTTCTGACCCAACAAATGCCTTTGTAAAAGACTCATTGATATCTCCGGGAGTACTCTTCCAAGTAAAGCAGATGAAGTATGACAAGGGATATATTATCACCTCCCTTGAGTTCGCACGCCGTATCTTCAACCGACAAGGAGAAATGACTTCTCTTGAGTTACGCATGAAACCGGGTGTCGACATTGACAAGGCAAAGGACGAAATACAAACCCTTCTCGGTGATAAATATAAGGTATTAGATCGCTATGAGCAGCAAGCTGACACGTTTAACATCATGCGTATAGAGAGCTCTTTGCCTATATCTTCCTCACGTTTATCCTTATGGTGGCATGCTTTAACATCATTGGTTCGCTCTCTATGCTCATCATCGACAAGAAGAATGACGTTATCACCCTGCGTAACCTCGGTGTAACAGATAGTCAGATACGTCGTATCTTCCTCTTTGAAGGTAGAATGATATCTGCTGCTGGTGCTATCATCGGTATTGCACTCGGCTTATTACTTTGCTGGTTACAGCAGACATACGGTCTTGTACAGCTCGGTGATCAAGCAGGAAACTTTGTTGTCAATGCCTATCCTATTAGCGTTCATCCAGAAGATATCATCACAATCTTCCTCACAGTTTTCCTTGTTGGCTGGCTTTCTGTGTGGTATCCCGTACGTTATATGAGTCGTAAACTGACGAGGGATTAAGCTATCCCTCACCTATCGACTAACAACTATAAACCTAAACAATATGACTGAAAACCTAAACGACAAAATTATCATCTATCAAAGTGAAGATGGTAAGACCCAACTTGATGTAAAGTTGGAAGGAGAGACTGTGTGGCTAAACACAAAACAAATGGCAGAACTCTTCGATAAAGAAGAATCAAACATTCGAAGACACGTAAACAATGTTTTTAAAGAAGCAGAACTAACACGAGAGAATAACGTGCATTTTCTGCACGTTAATGGTGTCAAAAAGCCTGTTCCTTTTTATACTCTTGATGTTATTATATCCGTTGGTTACCGTGTACATAGTCACAGAGGGGTACGTTTCCGCCAATGGGCAAACTCTGTTCTTAAGCAATATCTTGTCAAAGGCTATGCTATCAACGAGAACATTCGCAAACATCAGATTGCAGAACTGCGCCAACTCATACAAGTATTAGGCAGAGCCATCCAGCAACAACCTGCAAAGACGACGGACGAAAGCAATGCACTCTTTGATGTTGTAGTAGACTATACCTACGCACTCGACACACTTGATAACTATGATTACCAGCGACTCCATATCGCCAAGACTACCAAAGAAGAACCCTTCCATGCCACATACGAGAATGCTATGCACGAGATAGATATGCTTCGACAGAAGTTTGGTGGCTCTGTACTCTTTGGTAATGAAAAGGATGAGTCCTTCAAAAGTTCTATCGGACAAATCTATCAGACCTTTGATGGTACGGAACTTTATCCGAGTGTGGAGGAGAAAGCGGCTATGCTTCTCTATCTTGTCACTAAGAATCACTCGTTCAGTGATGGAACTAAGCGCATTGCAGCCACCCTCTTCCTATGGTTTATGAACAATAATGCCATCCTCTATCGTCCAGATGGCACCAAAAGAATTGCTGACAACACCCTCGTTGCCCTCACCCTCATGATTGCCGAGAGCAAAACAGAGGAAAAGGATATAATGGTAAAGGTAGTGGTGAACCTTATCAACCAAGCCAATTAACCCACTTTCCAATAACAACTTATGAAACTTTTTGCATACGGAGAGGAATGTATCAAAAAATAATTCTTAACTTTGTCGTAAATATAAGAAGCAAAGTATGTCAAGAGAGGAAACAAATCAAATACGCTACATCATTGCTTTAATAGCAGAGTTTGCCAAGAAATTTAATCTTGGTCAGCGACAGGCATACAATTACCTTAAGCGTTTTAAGGGAATAGACTACTTGATGTCCTTTTACGATGTCCTACACACACAATCCTTCGAAGATGCTATTCATGACATAACTATCATCTGTGAGAGGAATGGTGGTACACTAAAATATCAAATCCAAAACTAATAAAACCATAGAACTGACCAATGAACAGATTGATATGATGAAAGAGGATATATGTGCAGAACTTATAGCCTTATTGATGAAAGGCAGACATTATACTATGTCTGAAACTATTGATATGCTCTATAACTCTGACACTTACAACCGTATTCAGGACCAGTCTACAGGATTATATTATCAAAGTCCTGGCTATTCATACGCTTTTCTACAACAGGAATTTTTGACGGGTGATTATCGAAGGTGATAAATTTAGTACTCAAAAGAATTAGTTTGTTATAAAAAAAGAATGGGCATAAGTAACAAAAAAAAGGATGAAAAAATGGATATAATTAAAATTACATCACCACAAGCAGTAGGAAGTGTGAAGTTGAAAGTAACAGGCAGACCTAAACTGATCTTGGTAAATGGGCATTGGAACAGATTATTAAACCTTGTTAATATGTCACCAGGGGAAGATAGTGAGAAATATTGGAATTACTTCCTTATGAAGGAAGGCATGCTGGAAAGATTCTTAAAAAACGCTAAAATGTATTTCGGAAATGAAAACTATCAAAAGGAACCTTATTATGCCAACGGAAGTTCCCTTTTTGGTGGTGATCAGAGCGGAAATGATAGGAAAAATAAAAGGTTATAATTTTTGCAATGCAACATATAGCGGAAATAACAAAAGGAGTGGGAAACGAAAAGATATATTTTATTTCTCACAGTGAGGGAGCTGCATACGCAGCAGGCATGGCAAAGGCACTTATAGAGAAAGGTTACAAGGTCGGTGAGTCTGTCATGCTATCTGCAGATGAAGGTGATGAGTTTACAGTTGAAGGAAACTATCCCTGCTATCAGATAACTGCAGGATATATTAAAGAGGAAGAATATCTACTTTCCTATATAAGCCCAATTCACCCATCTACAATCAAAAACCCTAAACGAAAGTTTCACATGGACCCTGTGGTTGGTGACCACAGGATACATGGGGTGAATAGATACGGAGTGTACATTAGCTTTGGTACTAGTTTTGATAGTGTACATGGTTCCACTATTGATACTGGTATATTCGAAATACTAAAGAATTTAAAACAACTAAAAGTTGTCTCTCGCAGAATCCAAGGAAAAACTGTACACATGATAGCTGGCAAGAATGTTATCTGGCATAAGATTGACAACACATTTGTAGTTAATAAGAACATAGATATATATTAAGTATGGAAAAGAAAAGAAGAATAAAGACAAAGAATATTTTACGAGTTGTAATATGGATATTGATTCTTTCTTTTGTGGTTATTTGTGTATGCTATCTTTCATGGGCTGCACTATTCCGACCTGTGCCAGGGAATCAGCCGGAGCTATCTGTCAAGGAGAAAGAGTACTTCAATGAAATGGAAGGAAAAGAGGGGTGGGATTACGTGCAAAGAAGCATATATAATATAGAGGTAAACGGAGATCCCTCAAATCAGCATTTAATTAATCTGAATAAAAATTATGCCTATATGTTTCATACAAAAATAGAAGACTCCGCAACTTTCTACTCTTTACCTATTAAGATTGAGGACACAATTGCCTTACATTTATATAATCACATTATCCACAAAAGTCCTCGATTAAAGAGAATTGTAATTGATTTCTCTTATGTAGAACGGTTAGGAGATGGTGCAAGTATAGGACACTCACGAACAGAAGAGTATGCAGTCCATGGTAAAAGGCTTGTTAAATTAAAGCATGATACAGAGTAATATCTTTAGTTAAAAAAATATATGTTCCGAGAATTCTGTGCTGAAAAGTCTGTTTTATCTGGTAGAACATTGTAGTTAATAAGAAGGTGGGCATACATTAAATATGAGAAAGAAAAGAAAAACAAGGAAGAGATTTATCCTTCAGATTGTAATGTGGACCTGTATTCTATTCTCTGTGGGTACTTGTACACATTATATTCTGTGGGTCTCATTGCATAGAGCTAAGCCTGACAACCAGCCAAAGTATTCATCAAAAGAAGAATCTTATTTCAAGGAGTTGGAGAAAAGGAATAATTGGAAGAATACAGATAGATACATCTATAATATAAATGAAAAAGGAGAACCCTTGCCCAATGATTCTGTTTTTTTTAACAAGAACTACGCATATTCATTTGGTGTTGATATTGAGGATTCTACAACTTTTTTTTCATTACCAGCAAACACAGAAGACACTATTGCCTTGTATTTATATAATCATGTGATTGACAGAACACCTCAACTACGAAGAATAGAAATAATATTCAATTATGAAGAGGATTTAGATGAACGGGCAAGTATTGGACATTCTCGCAAAAGTGAATATGCAGTTCGTGGAAAAAGGCTTGTAAAATTAAAACACGATATGGAGTGAAATCATCAGCTAACAAAGAAATATATACACATTCCAAAAAGTTCCATGCTGAAAAAAACTCGTTTTATATGGCATAAGATTGACAACACATTTGTAGTTAATAAGAACATAGATATATATTAAGTATGGAAAAGAAAAGAAGAATAAAGACAAAGAACATTTTACGATTTGCAATATGGATATTGATTCTTTCCTTTGTGGTTATTTGTGTATGCTATCTTTCATGGGCTGCACTATTCCGACCTGCGCCAGGGAATCAGCGGAGCTATCTATCAAGGAAAAAGAGTACTTCAATAAAATGGGAAGGAAAAGAGGGATGGGAGTACGTGCGTAGGAACGTATACAATATAGATAAAAAGCGGTGAGTCATTACATCAACGTTTGGTTAATTTGAATAAAAAAATTATGCCTATATGCTTTGTGTAGAAAATAGAGGATTCTGTAACTTTCTATTCTTTACCAAGTAAAAACAGAAGATACCATAGCATTGCATCTATATAACCATGTGATTGGAAGGACTCCTAAACTGAAGAAAAATAGTAATATTATTCGAGTATGAAGAATGGTTAAACGAACGAGCAAAGCATCGGACACTCACGAACAGAAGAGTATGCAGTCCATGGTAAAAGGCTTGTAAAATTAAAGCATGATACAGAGTAATATCTTCAGTAAAAAAATATATGTTCCGAGAATTCTGTGCTGAAAAGTCTGTTTTATCTGGTAGAACATTGTAGTTAATAAGAAGGTGGGCATACATTAAATATGAGAAAGAAAAGAAAAACAAGGAAGAGATTTATCCTTCAGATTGTAATGTGGACCTGTATTCTATTCTCTGTGGGTACTTGCACACGTTATATTCTGTGGGTTTTGCCGCGTAGACCTAAACCTAATAACCAGCCAAAGTATTCATCAAAAGAAGAATCTTATTTCAAGGAGTTGGAGAAAAGGAATAATTGGAAGAATCCAGATAGATACATCTATAATATAAATGGAAAAGGAGAACCTTTGCCCAATGATTCTGTTTTTTTTAACAAGAACTACGCATATTCATTCGGTGTTGATATTGAGGATTCTACAACTTTTTTTTCATTACCAGCAAACACAGAAGACACTATTGCCTTATACTTATATAATCATGTGGTTGACAGAACACCTCAACTACGAAGAATAGAAATAATATTCAATTATGAAGAGGATTTAGATGAACGGGCAAGTATTGGACATTCTCGCAAAAGTAAATATGCAGTTCGTGGAAAAAGGCTTGTAAAATTAAAACACGATATGGAGTAATATCTTCAGTTAAAAGATTATTGGTGTCCAATAAAAACTTTTTAGAGTTATCTGTGTTAGATAAAAATAGGCTTAAACTTATGATTTCATTAATTTATTTGGTTATTATAGGGCTTCCCTTGTCAAAATAAGCGCATTCAATAATGCTTACAGTTTAAAACTGAAAACCAAGCCCATAGATAAGTAAAACGGCTGCAACACCGATGGATAAAAAGATACAGAGCTTTCAGTTTATTTTTTTACCAGACAGCAATATTATAATATAAAAGCTAATTGCTGACTTTTTCACCC